>MAAB01001529.1_pt1 | contig 18888 bp, 12 predicted proteins | sample 1115991 | NCBI WGS metagenome assembly MAAB01 (sample SAMN04961124, study PRJNA320927) | seawater metagenome | isolation source: sample BD02T18 sea water enriched with oil for 18 days | place: USA:Gulf of Mexico | collected 2013-07-27
ATGATCGCAGTATCGATATGCACGTCAGTAATATACGCCGTAAAATTTTGTCTGTGACCAATGAAGAGAAATTAAAAACCATTCGTGGAGCAGGTTACCTCTTTTTATCGGGTGATGATTAGGCATGTTTAAAATTAACCCTCTTAAGAAACTCTCGTCAATTAGTGTTAAATTATTTTTCTGCTTCTGGTTGATTGCCATTTTATCGGTCGTGCTCACTAAGTTTATTTCAGAACAGTTCTCTGAACAGACCATCGTTTCAAAAGCCAATAAAGTTGACATAAAACTACTCAAAAACATTAAGCGGGAACTAAAAATAGGTAGTATCACTAAAATTGAACGGTTGTTAATGAATAAACGTCGTGTAATGTATAAGTATATCTTATTGAAAAACATCGAAAACAATCAAGTAAAAATTCTTCACCCAGGTATAAATAAAGGTTTGTCGGAACAAAAAAACTATTTAGAAGTCAATAGCTTTACTCAATTGGTGAGTATTCAATTTCCTCGTAAGCGATTAACCGGCCCTGTAGAAATCACCCTAAAAAATTCGCCTTACCAGTTATATTTGGTCACAAGAAATAATCAACGTACTTTTATACATTTAATTTATGAAATGCCTGTTTGGTTGCGAATTTTTATTCCTATGATGGTGAGTATTTTGCTCTGTTGGTTGTTAGCTCGAACACTGAGTAAACCACTATCTGTTATGAAAGCAACGGCTATAAAAATAGGGGACGGTGACTTATCTGTTCGCGTCGAACAAGTGAGTAATAGAAATGATGAACTTGGTAGTTTTGCTCGATCATTTAACCAGATGGCGGAAAAGCTTGAGCAGAGTGTTAATGCACAACAAATGTTGCTTGGCGATGTTTCTCATGAGCTTCGTTCACCAATGACGCGTTTACAACTAGCGATTGGTTTAGCCTCTAACAATATAGAACAACCCGATAAATTGATAAAACATATAGATCGATGCGAATTGGAAGTAAGTCGTTTAGATAAAATGCTTTCTGACGTTTTAGTCCATTCTCGGTTAGAAAATGCCATCCATACTTTAGAAATTAGTCTGTTAGATTTAACTTCCTCATTAGACATCTTACTACAAGATGCACAATATCTAGCAAATGAAAAAAATATCACCATTAAAAGTACACTAATAAAACCCTGTCTAATTCAGGCTGATGGTCCGCTGATCGCTAGTGCAATCAGTAATGTATTAACCAACGCAGTTAAATACAGCCCGGCTAATAGTGTTATTTCTGTTGACTTATCGATTCGTAATCAGCAAGTTAGTTTAGTGATCACCGACTCAGGTAGTGGCGTACCCGATGCTGATTTAGACCATTTATTTACCCCTTTCTACCGGGTAGCTGAAGCAAGGGATCGCCAAACAGGAGGTACTGGTTTAGGTTTAGCTATAGCTCAGCAAGCGGTAAGTGCACACGGAGGCAGTATAACTGCGCAAAACCATGCAACCAAAGGTTTGATTGTAAGCATTACACTTCCGTATAGCTAAGGTTTATCCCTTGTTATAAAATATTCTCTATGTAAAGGATTGTAAGTTTTGTTGTTCCATTGACATAATTATCATAGTTTAACTGTTTGTATACACACGTTAAATTTTCACTAGCATTGACTACATATTAAGATTTATGAAATTAATAAACATTTTCCTTACTTTCCTTGTTTTAGTCTTAACGGCTTGTACACAAAATAACGCTACTAATGTTGAAAACATTGAACTACCCGCCAATTTTGTTAATCAGGGCAATGGCCAAGTTGATGTAAAATGGTGGCATAGCTTTGAACAAAGCGAGTTAACACATTTCATCGAGCAAGGTCTGCAAGATAACTTATCACTAAAAGCTCGAGAACTACGGTTAAAAAGTAGTGCAATAGATGCCGAAATGGCAGGCGCTGATCTTTACCCAGACCTTAACTTATTAATAAGTGGCACAATGCCTATTGACGATCTTGGTAATATAAAGAGTGCCTCTCTTGGACTTTCTTCAAGTTGGGAGTTAGATCTATGGGGTCGTATTGCAGCGGGAGAAAATAGAGCCTATTGGGATCATCAAGGTCAGAAGGCATTGTTGAAGGCAAGGGCCAATTTAGTTGCAGGGAATATAACCACTGCTTGGCTTAGTTTAGTATCAGAGCAAGAAAAAAAATTGGTTTTAGCAAGTCAATTTAAACGCACACAAGATGCTTTAGTGGTTATTTCTCGTCGATTTTCGATGGGGAAAAATTCAGTGACCAATATTTGGCAACAACAGAAATTATTAAAGTCTATTGAAGTCCAACAGGCAAAAAACATTGCTGAACTCTATATTCATCAACAATCCTTAGCGTTATGGTTGGGTGTCACTACAGACAACATAAAGTATAGTGAGTCAAATACTTTACCTAGTTTACCTAAACTTCCTCAAATAGGTGTTCCTGCTGACGTATTAAGAAATCGTCCCGATATTGAGCAAGCCTTTGCCAAAATTAAAGCAGCCAATGAAAATTTAGCCGTTGCGATTAGCAACCAATATCCTCGATTTACACTTAGGGCTAATTATACTACGGCAAAAAATTCGGTTAAGGATCTGTTTGATGATTGGTCGGGTAACTTAATTTCATCACTTGCTATGCCCTTATTTGATGCGGGAACCAAAAAGTCGGTGGTACAGCAACGTAAGCTGCAATTAAAGGCGCTTATTTTTGATTATCAACAAGTGTGGTTAGACGCTATCGCTAGTGTTAATAAAGTATTGGTCACGGAAGAGCAATTATTAACCGTGGCCAATAACTTAACGGCACAATTAGATTTAGCCGAGCGTACTGACAAACTAACGACGATAAAATACTTAAATGGTAAAACTAATTACATCAATCTCCTGAAAGCACAGGAAAGTATTTTGTCCTTAGAAAGGCAACTTATTGATGCGAATAAAAAATTAATTATAAACCGTGTTTTATTATACCGAGAGTTGAGTCATAGTGATTTTTCATCACCAGCTACTTTGCCGACAACCAGTTTATCCAATGATAAAAATATTTCAGGAAACCACTCTTAATGCGTAATTTCTTCTTTAAAAATAAATTATTACCTTTTTTTATTGTTATTTTAGGTGTTGTGCTCGCTTATTTTATTTTCCATTCAGCAGAGCTGAAACCTAAGGGGTTTAATAAGCAGAGTAAAGCCAATCGTGTTCGTATTGTAGATACTCAAAAATTCGAAAAAGGATCCGTGGTTCCTGTTTGGAATGCCTCTGGTTTTGTTATTCCTGCAGAATCAGTCAAAGTTTATGCACAGGTGTCAGGCAATATTGCTGCCATTAACCCTATAGCTATTCCGGGCGGAGCAATAAAAAAAGGTCAATGGTTAGCAAAACTTGAAACCATAGATTTCGACTTAGCTTTGAAGTCTCAACAAGCCCAGCTTGAGCAAGCAAAAGCTCAATTTTCCCTTGAAAAGGTTGATCAGACCTTGGCTAAAGAGGAATTATTACTACTTAATAATGAAAGATTAAATATTGATGAGTCCTTGGTTTTACGTGAGCCACAATTAACGGTGGCTAAATCTAAAGTTTCAGTGGCGATGAATAACTTGGAAAAAGCAAAATTAAACTTAGCTAGAACCCAAGTTTTGATGCCCTTTGATGGCAAAATTATCAGCAGAAGTATTGGTTCAGGCAGTAAAGTATCAAATAACTCGGTATTGTTTTCTGTTGTTAATACCAAGGTTTATTGGCTTGAAGTAAAAATACCTCATAAGTTCTTAGCGATATTAGATAAACAACAAGCGGTGAAAATTTCACAACCTCGTTTATGGGGGGAAGGTGTTTATCGCAGTGCGAGGTTTATTTCAGTATTACCGGAATTAGATAATAAAGATCGACAAGTCAAAGTATTGTTAGCCATTGATGGACCACAAAGTTATGTTGATAATCAACCGCCAATCTTTATTAATGATTTTCTGAATGTTGAGCTGCAAGGTACAGCTATTGATAATGCTTGGACGATTAAACACCCATGGTTACAACCTGATAATACTATCTGGGTGGTTGATAGAAAAAACACCCTACAAAAAAGAGCCGTAGAGGTGTTATTTAAAGGTCGTGATGATATTTACGTGCAGACCAAAGTTCAACCCGGAGATAAAGCACTAGCCGAAAAACCGGGTATTGCTAGTGTTGGCTTGCAGGTAAGAACAAGAAACGATATTGCAAAGAGAATAGAGAAACAGCAAGAGAGAAATCAACAGATTAATTCAGAAGATAACATCCAAGCTAATGCATTTAAGAACAGGCCTAAAAAAGAACGCAAGAAAATGACAAAAGGTAGGTCGTAAAATGAAAATAAGTCCTATCTCTTGGATGATTGAACATAAAGTTGCCCCGCATTTATTGATGCTTGCCTTACTTATTGGCGGCTTAGTGATGTCTTTTATGATCCGTAAAGAATACATGCCTGAAACATCACGCGATACTATCTCTGTACAAGTTAAATATCCTGGTGCAGCGCCAAGTGAATTAGAAATGGCTATTGCTGTTCCTGTTGAAGCAGCTTTAGATGGTATTGATGGCATCTCTGAAATGAAGACCATTATTGTCAGTGACTGGATGAGGGTAAGAGCGGAATTAGAAGCAGGGGCAAATGCACAAAAAACCTATCAAGATGCGCAGCAAGCAGTAAATCGAATATCGTCTTTTCCATCAGGCATGGAAAAGCCTTTTGTTAAATTAGATACTCGAATTGCCGATGTTATGGAGCTCATCGTTCATGCTGACTTGGATCGTTTTGCCTTAAAAAGACTGACAGAGCAAGTACGAGATCGCATCTTACAGTCCCCGTATATATCGCAAGTTACCCTTCGAGGCATTCCTCAAGAAGAAATCCATGTCGAAGTCGCCCAAAGCGATTTACAAGCTTATAACCTTACTCTAACTAAAATCGCGGCTACGCTGAAAAAGAATGTTGTTGAAAAATCAGCGGGTAAAATTAAGGCGAATAATGGCGATATAAATGTCTCGATTGACCAAAGGGAATATTGGGCAGGAGATTTAGCTAATGTACCTCTTATCTCTGACCAATCGGGTGATCAATTAAAATTAGGAGAAATTGCCAAAGTTAGCGAAGGCTTTTCTGATACCCGTGACTTAGTGACTTACGACGGCCAATTGTCGGCACAATTGAATATTTATCGCATGGGAGAGCAAACACCGTCACAGATTGCAGAAGCCATCGAAAAAATGTGGCCAGAAATACTGGCGATGTTACCCCCAGGTGCAGGAATAGCCATTGTTGATGATGACGCAAAAAATTATCAAAAACGCCTGAGTTTATTACTCAGTAATGCCTTTATCGGTTTGTTATTGGTATTGATCATCATGAGTTTATTTCTCCAATTTAAACTTGCCTTCTGGGTAGTCGCCGGTATTCCAAGTGCTTTTTTAGGGGCGATACTTTTTCTACCCTCTTTTGATGTTTCCATCAATATGGTCTCGATGTTTGGTTTCATTATTGCTTTAGGTATCGTTGTCGATGACGCTATCATTGCCGGCGAAAATATTTTCTCTCATATTCAAGACGGCATGTCATATCAAGAAGCGGCGATAAAAGGAGCGAGCGAAGTTGCTAAACCGCTGACCTATGCAATTTTAACTAATATAGTGGCTTTTTTACCGTTATTATTACTGCCGGGCAGTATGAAGTTGTTATTTGGTGCCATCCCCATTGTTGTAGTCTTGTGTTTTGCGGTTTCATGGGTGGAAGCGTTATTTATTTTGCCGTCACATTTAGCCCATATTAATGACAAAAACCCTTCAAAAATAGAGCAGTGGTTTAATAAAGCGCAAAAACAATGTCATCAAAAATTTACTTATTTTATTGAAAATATTTATTTACCTTTTCTTAATAAGTGTTTGAATCGACCTAGTGTCGTACTGGCAGTGGCTTGTTTTATTTTCTGTATCGTCATGGCATATGCGTTTAGTGGCAAAATGGGCTTTAGTCTTTATCCTAAAATGGATGGCCGCTGGGTCAAAGCGAATTACGAAATATCAGATTCATCCACTGAGCAGCAAGCCATTTTGCTGCGAGAAACGTTAGAAAATAGTGCTAAATCTATGGTTAAAACACGTGGTCTTGAAAATAGTGTGGTTAGTATCCGTAGTATTATTCGGGATAACAGTGTTGAGGTCGCCTTGTTATTGGTAGAGAGTGAAGAGCGCGACTATTCTACCGAGCAAGTGAAAGAATTCTGGCGTGAGGACGCAAGGGCACTGCCTAACTTAGGTAAGTTGAAGTTCAGTGGCGCACGACGTGGCTCAAGTGCTGTTGCAACAGCTTCCTTAACTGTTCAGCTTCGTCATAGTGATAGCCATGTACTGTCACAAGCCGCCCAAGATACTGTCGACTTTCTTGACGCGAATGAACATGTCGTGGCAACGGTTAACACGATGGAAGAGGGTAAGCCGCAATGGAAACTTACCCTTAATGAGAATGGTCGGGCACTTGGCCTAGATGCCAGCGAACTAGCGAATCAGATGCGGGCATCACTATACGGGGTGCGTGCACAAAGACAACACAGATTACGTAATCAGGTCACTACTTTAGTTAGATTACCTTTGCACGAACGTGGCGATGTCAATAAAATTGAAACACTGTTAATTCGTACTAAAGCAGGGGGGTACGCACCTTTAGGTAGTGTGGCGACAATCAACAAGGTATTAGCTCCTGGTGTCATTTTTAGACGAAAAGGCCAACGTATTGAAACCGTTGGGGCTGAGATCTTACCCGAAGAGAATATTCCCGCTGTTGCACAAATGGTGAGAAGATATTTAGTACCAGAACTTGAAGGACGGTATCCGGGTATTACAGTTGTCTTCGGTGGTAATCAAGAAGAAATAGCGGAAAGTGTTTCTCAATTAGAATTAGGTACGGGTTATGCTTTAGCGGCGATTTATATTTTATTAGCGATTGCCTTTAGAAGTTACTCTCAACCAATAGTGATAATGGCTATTATTCCCTTTGGCGCTGTTGGAGCAATTTTAGGTCATATGGCGCTGGGTTTTGGTTTAAGTGTGGTGAGTTTGATGGGCATGCTGGCACTCGCTGGAGTGGTCGTTAACGACAGTTTGATTTTGGTTGAATATGCTAATAAAAAATATCAACAAAGCCATTGTGCACTGGACTCGATAAAAGAAGCGTGTCGAAGAAGAGTTCGTCCAATATTGTTAACCACCATGACGACGTTTTTTGGTTTGGCACCGATGGTTTTTGAAACCTCTATGCAAGCTCAGTTTGTTGTACCAATGGCGGTATCATTAGGTTTTGGCATTTTATTTACCACCTTGGTATGTTTATTAGTTTTACCCTGTTTGTTTCTTGTTATTCATAAAAAAACACATGAAGTTGAGGATGAAATCCCTGCTACTTTATTAAGTAAAGAAGTGTAAATAGGCTGTAGTTAATATTTTAATGGTTTTATATTCATAGTCATGTTTCATTTGATTTGAATAGGTTGAGGGTAAAATATGTCTGTAAATTCGATGTCATCAACAATTATTAGCAAGGCAAATATCGCCGTTAACCGGTTTGGTTATGGTGCTCGTGGTGATGAATTTGAATCGGCGAAGAAAGACCCCGAAGCCTGGATAAAATCGCAATTACTGCCGATTAGTTTTAATAGTTCACTGCCTCATTCTAATGATATTTTCAACAGTCATGCTAAGTATCAAAAACAAAAAAAACAATTAAAAAAACAACAACAAAGTAAAAAACAGTCAATGAGCAAAATGACGAAAAACTTACCTCGTACAGTTTTAGTTAACATGGCTACCGATACCCTCAATCAGGCGATTCATTCTTCACATAGTGTCAGTTGGCGTTTGCTTGATTTTTTCTCTAACCATTTCAGTGTTAGTGCCAATGGACGACTGATGACAGGTTTGAGTGGCACACTTGAAAGAGAAGCCATTGCACCTAACTTGTTAGGAAATTTTGAGGAACTATTACTTGCGGTTGAACAACATCCAGCCATGCTTATTTACCTTAATAATGAGAAATCTTTTGGTCCCAACTCGAGAATGGCGAAAAAGAATAAAAAAGGTTTAAATGAAAACCTTGCCAGAGAGATAATGGAACTGCATACCTTAGGGGTTAATGGCGGTTATACCCAAGCGGATGTTATTGAATTAGCAAAGGGCATCACAGGCTGGAGTGTTAAAAACCCAAGAAGAGAACGCAGCGCTGGTTTTGTCTTTCGTGACTATGGTCATGAACCTGGTCAACGAACATTGCTAGGTAAAAGTTATCGTCAAAAAGGCATAATACAAGGCAAACAAATGCTTCGTGATTTAGCCATGCATCCAGCAACTGCAAAATATGTCTGTGCAAAGCTAGCCCATCACTTTGTCTCCGAAACCCCTTCAGCATCATTGCTCAGTAAAATGGAAGTTACATGGTTAAAGAACCAAGGGAATATCAAACAAGTAATGTTGACGCTATTTGAAGCTGACGAGTCTTGGTTGACCACTGCTCAAAAGTATAAAACGCCGCGAGAGTTTGTAATTTCTACGTTTAGAGCACTAGGGCAGAAAAGAATCAATGAACAGGCGTTATTTCAGTCATTAATAACCCTAGGCCAACAACCTTTTAATGCGGGTTCACCGGCAGGTTATAGTGATGATGTAAAAGACTGGTTTGGTGCCAGTGCGTTGATGGCACGTATTGATTGGTCAACGATGATGTCAGGTTACCGTAAGAGAATAAATGCAGAAAAAATGATTAAAATAGCGTTTTCTGACAATGTCAGCAAACATACTTATCAATCAGTGATGAGAGCCGAAAGTCGTCCGCAAGCCATGACCTTGTTATTAATGAGTCCAGAATTTCAACGGAGATAATGATGAAAAACGCTACTGTATTCAATAATACCTGCGAAGATAACGCTGAAAATTTATCTCGACGTAAATTCATTAAAACTGCCAGTGCCGGTTTAGCGGTTTTATCTTTCCCAATGAGTTTATCTTTTGCTAGTGAATCTGTGAAAGCAGGAAATAAAAGCCCTAAAATTATTTGGCTATTATTACGTGGTGCACTTGATTCATTGCACACTATCGTACCCACTCTAGATGCTGAATATAAAACATTGCGCCCGAAGTTATCTAAAAGCTTTAAGTCACCACTATTGCCTTTGGAAAAAGGCTTTGCTTTACACCCGTCATTAAAAAATATGCATAGCTGGTATCAGGAAAAATCATTGCTACCGGTTGTTTCAGTGTATTCGGGGTATCCGAAGCGTTCTCACTTTGATGGCCAAGATTTTTTGGAATGTGGTAAAAGTGAAATTGACCATGATAGTGGTTGGTTAGCTAGAGCCATTGATGTTAAAAATAAACGTGCTTTAGCGGTATCTCGCTCTACACCGATCAGTTTGCGCAGTAGTGATCAAGTTAATACTTGGTACCCATCAAAATTAAAAGATTCTGATGATGATGTTTATGACGCATTAGCTCAGTTATATCAATATGATGATGCTTTTAAAAACCAACTTGCTAGTGGACTTGAAGTGCGTGGTTTAGTGGGCTCAAGTATGGGTAAAAAGAAAAAGCGCAAAGGAAAGTTCATTGATTTAGCTAAATCTTGTGCAAAGTTAATGACCTCAGCACAAGGGCCTGACTGTGCGATGCTAGAGCTTGGTGGCTGGGATACTCATAATAATCAAGCTGCTCGATTGAATCAAAAACTAGCAGAATTAGACGGTGGCTTGACAGAATTGAGAGCCGGATTAGGTAAAGAATGGCAAAACACCGTGGTTGTTATCGCTACCGAATTTGGTCGAACCGCAAAAGAAAATGGTACGGGTGGCACGGATCATGGTACGGGCAGTGCCTTATTTTTAGCGGGCGGCGCTGTTAATGGTGGTAAAGTCTCTGGTTCTTGGCCGGGATTAAAAACTGCGCAATTATTTGAACAACGAGATTTGATGCCAACAACTAATAGTTTTGGCTGGATTGGTAATTTGTTGGCAGAACATTGGCATTTCTCTGAGGAAGAATTAAAACAAGTTTTTCCAGATGTGACACCGTATAATGAATCATTATTAAAAAGTTGAATGTTTTAGGGTAAGTAAAGATTTTGAAGTTTTTAAATTTATGTAGTTTCTCTTTGGGTATTTTCATTTCATCATTTTATCTGCAGGCGGTGGAAGTGCCTGCACATGATTTTAATAAAAACAAACCATTATCAAACCAGCAATGTATTGATTGTCATCAGTCCCAATATAATGATTGGCAAAAATCAGATCATTCTAAAGCAATGGCCATTGCAGATAAAAGCACAGTATTAGCTGATTTTGCTAATAAACAGGTCGAGCATTACGGCCAAAAAGCTAGCTTCTTTATCAAAGATGATCGTTATCAAGTGACAATTTCCTATGATGACAAATCTGATACCTACCCAATAAAATATACCTTTGGTCACTTTCCGCTTCAGCAATATTTAGTAGAAACCGTGCAAGGTCGCTTACAAGTTCTGCCTTTTGCTTGGGACAGTCAAACTAAAGAAGCCGGCGGTCAACGTTGGTACCATAATTATAGTCATGAAGAGATACGTCCTGAAGATAGGTTACATTGGCGTCAACCATTGCAAAATTGGAACGGCATGTGTGCCGACTGTCATTCTGATGGACTCGTGAGAAATTATAATAGTGACAAAAATAGTTTTAGTAGCCAATTTGATAATATCAACGTTGGCTGTTTATCTTGTCATGGCGATATGTCAGACCATGCACAGCAAGTTAGTTCCCCTAATGTCAAACGCAATGTCAGTGCTGATGTCGTTTCAGCTACACACCCTACAGGCCAATGGTTACGAACATTTGATGAAAAAACGGCCAGTTGGCAAGGTGAAAAAAGAGATAATACCTTTATGGACGGTTGTTTTGCTTGCCATTCATTACGTTCACCATTAACCGATGGTATTGAAGCCAATAAACCGTTTTTAGATCAATTTACACCGTCTCTGCCTACAGCGCCTAATTATCATGCTGATGGGCAAATTAAAGAAGAAGTTTACGTTTATGGCTCTTTTTTACAGAGTAAAATGTTTGCACAAGGTGTTAATTGTTTAGATTGTCATGATAAACATACCATGAAGATAAAAATACCAGGCAATGGTTTATGTTTACAATGCCACGGTGGAGAAGTTTATAATGTTAAAACACATCACCAGCATGATGAAAAGTCGGCAGGAGCACAATGTGTTAATTGTCATATGCCTGAAAACCGTTATATGGGGGTTGATGACAGACGCGATCACAGCTTTAAAATTCCTCAACCGCATTTATCAAACCAATTTGGTACGCCTAATGCCTGTATCAAGTGTCACGATGATCAAAGTAATCAATGGGCGAGTGACAAATTATCAAGCTGGCACGGTAAAGCTAAAGCATTACTACCATCGAAAGAATACTTGATGCGCTTAAACGCAGGGCAGGCGATTAGCTTATCCCAACATTTTGCTATCATAAATGATGAAAACCTTCCGGTGATCAGTAGGGCAAGTGCACTTTCACTGCTTGGTTTTTCTACACAAACAATCTCTGTTCAGCAATTAAAACCTTATCTAATACATCAAGAGCCATTATTAAGATTACATGCTGCGACGATAGGATCGTTACTTGCACCGAATGATCGAGCAATACTTCTTAGCCCGTTATTAACGGATCAGCTTAAAGCTATTCGAGTAGCAGCAGCAAGGAGTTTAGTCAGTATTGATCTACCTGCAGATAAACAAGCTGTTTTCCAAGAAGCCTTTACAGAATTACTACTGGCTAATAATACCAGTAGCTGGCGTGGTGAAGGTTTAGCTAATCAAGCTGTGATCGCTATGGAAATGAATCAACTTTCTGATGCGGAAAAAACCTTTAAAAAAGCAATTAAAGTCGATCCCTATTTTGACGTTAGTTATATCAATCTTGCTGATTTGTATCGTACACAGCAGCGTAAAATGCTAGTTGGTTCGGTATTAAGGCAAGGTATTAAAAGGAATCCATTGTCGGGTTCGTTAACTTATTCATATGGTTTACATCTTGTCCGCCAACAAAAACTTGGCAAAGCTTTACCCTTTTTTGAAAAGTCGATGAAGTTAACGCCGCAAAACTCACAATATGCATATACCTATATTCTGGCACTTGATGGCACTGGTGAAAGCCAACAAGCATTGGGCAAATTAAAATTATTAATCAGTAATTATGCAGATAGAAGTCAACTTAAAGAGTTGGGGTTACATTTATCACAGAAGTTGAGGTCTCGCTCAGACTATGACTGGTTTATGAAGTTATAACGTTGCAGGTTAGGATTTATCCTAATAAATATCACCACTAAATGCCGACCTACAAAACGCAGTCATTGTAGGTTAGGCTTTAGCGGAAAAATCCCTTTTCTCATCAATAGACTGTGGCAATTACTAAGTCAGAAAAATAAATTTAAAATAAATTTAAAATAAATTGTGACTATTCCATGAGTTCTGCGAATAACTAGATATCAAGTATATTTAACTGTTATTTCGGAGCTGGAATGTTGCTATCAAGAACAAGAATAAAAAAGACTTTAATCACCCTGACCACATTTATAGTTGGCTATTTTGTATTGATTGCCTATTTGGTTACACAAGATGATCCTGTATTTACTTCGGGTACCAATGAGCCAATGTCAGCCAAAGCTTATGATGATTTAGGCCTTGATCAAGTTTACCCGAGTACTCAAAAATACTTTAAGACTCGCAATAACTCCAAAATTTCAGCTCAATATTACAATCGAAACTCAAACTTAACGATAATCGTTTTACATGGTATTTTATCTAGTAGTTATACTAATAACCGTTTTTCAGGATTACTTCGAGAAGCTGCTGATGCTGATGTATATGCGCTAGACTTGCGTGGTCATGGAGGCTCTGATGGATATCCAGGCGATGTTGAATATATCGGACAATATGAAGATGATGTTGCAGATGTCATTGAAAAAATTCAAGCTGATAAGCCTAATGGTAAAATAATCATTGCAGGGCATTCGATGGGCGGTGGAATTTCATTGAGATACGCATTAAATAAATCACAACCTAATGTTGATGGTTATATATTATTCGCCCCGCAATTGGGTGAAAATTCACCAACAAACATACCTGCTGAAGGAGCAGAAGCTGAGCAAGATAATAATTTTATGGCTATTCATTTACCAAGACTAATAGGTTTAGCCTTATTAAATTCACTTAATATGACACAGTGGAATAACTTACCGGTATTCTTCTTTAATTTACCTTCTGAAACACCGGTTAATCAGTATAGTTTTAGAAGTAGCGCAAGTATGTCACCTAAAGATTATATTTCCGGATTACAAGCTATTGATAAACCGTTGTTAGTTGTGATCGGTGAAGAGGATGAAGCCTTTAATGCTGCCGCTTATGAATCGATTATTTCTAGCTATACCACGGGTGACTTTATGATGGTCGATGGGCAAAGTCATAATGGCATCAGACATGATGAATTAGCTATGAATCGTGTCAAAACTTGGATAAAAGCCAACAACACTTTTGAGAGTAACCTAAATGGATTTAACTAAAGAGCAATTATTTTCCCAGATTATGGATAAACATAAAGGGATTATTTATAAAATAGTTAATTCATATTGCCAAGGGCAAGATGATAGACAAGATCTTGCTCAAGAAATACTAACTACCATGTGGCTTTCATTTGATAACTATAATCCAGAATACAAGTTTTCAACTTGGATGTACCGAATAGCCTTGAATGTTGCTATCTCATATTATCGACAAGATAGCCGTCGACAGGATAAAAACACTGTCGATGATGTTGATCTTATTCATATTGCTGACTTTCAAAATGATGATAAAAGTGAAGAAGTAAACCAATTATATCGATTTATTAGTCAACTGGACAAGGTAAACAAAGCGATAATGTTGCTGTATTTAGAGAATGAACCCTATGAGAATATTGCCAATAGTTTAGGGATCAGTAAAACCAATGTCGCAACGCGCATAAACCGAATTAAAGAAACATTAAAAAATCAATTTCAAGCACAGGAGTCTTAAAATGAACTTAGATGACTTTAAAAATACATGGCAGCAGCATACTCCTACAACAGATGCTGCAATCGAAATTAATCAAACTGTAATATCTGGCATTAAGATTAATAAACAAATAGATAACTTGGCTAAGATGAAAGTAGCACGGATTATAGAATCGATATTTTTCTTTTTTATTATTGTGTCATTGTGGCAGTACATTGTTGCTGATTTTACTGTTTCAGCACCAAAGGTGTCGGCATTTATCCTCAATGTATTTGCGATTATTGGCTTAGCTGGAAATATTGGTCAAATCGTTTTAATTTCGAATCTTGATTACGCGGCGCCTGTTAGTACCTTACAGAAAAATATCTTCGCTGTATGTTTACATAAATTACAATTAACAAAATTAATATTGTTATCCGTACCGTTTTATATGACATATGTGTTTTTCGGTTTTGATGTCTTGTTTAGCGTTGATTTATATCAACACTTAGCGTCTAAGATGGTAATTTTTTACTCAATATCATCGTTATTTTTACTTACTGTAACTCTTTGGCTTGTATGCAAGTTACATTACAAGAATATTGATACTCCTTGGGTTAAACGTACGATTGGTTTTATTGTTGGCGAGCGTTTAATTGAGATGGCCCAATTTATTAATAATCTTGAGTCGTCACAGGACAAATAAAAGAATACCAATTAATACCTTCTTAACTCGAACAATCATTGATTAAGAATAATTGTTCGGGTTTAATTTTCTTTAAAGTCGTAATTTCTTGTAATCACCTCGATTGTTCTTTTTTAATAAATTATTTCAACTGTAAAATAATGCATATAAAACAGTGATATACCAAAGTTTTTTAAAATGTTAATTCTATGATTTTTCTATTTTCATCAATATATAGGTTTTTAATAAGAATATCCTTGTTGATTTAATCATGCTTGCCATCTCTTTAAGAAGGAAGCTCAAATGAAAATAAATAAACTAATCATTCCATTGTGTTTAACTATCACCAGTTACAATCTTTATGCCGGATCAAACAATCATCCAATAGAGCCTATTATGGTGACTATTCCTGCCGGAAGTTTTCAAATGGGGGATAACAGTGAGGAGAATAGGCAGCCAATTCATAAGGTCAATGTCCCTGAATTTAGTCTTGGTAAATATGAAGTCACCGTAAAAGAATTTAGACGTTTCATCGATGCCACAGGTTATGAAATGCCAACACAATGTTATCACCAACTTAATGGTTGGTTTTCTAAAGGTGGAACGGAAGGGAGCTGGGAAAATAATTCACTCACCACGAGTGATTATCAACCAGTAAACTGTTTAGGTTGGAATGCCGCAAATGCTTATACCCAATGGTTAGCCAAAGAAACAGGTCGACCTTATCGCTTACCAAGTGAGTCTGAGTGGGAATATGCTGCAAAAGCAGGAACCAGCAGTAAATTTTATTTTGGTGAAGATGAAGATCAAACCTTAGTTTGTCAATACGAAAATACGGCTGATTTAGCGGGCGAAAATATTCTCCAGCGTGATGCAAATACTAGTTATGTAAACTTTGCTAATGGTAAATCAGACTGCGTAGATCATTCAGCATACGCGAGTATCGTTGGCATGTATAAAGCAAACCCTTTTGGTCTGCATGACATGATCAGCAACCTAATGGAGTATATAGCGGACTGTTACCAAGAAAATTATAAGAATGCCCCAACTAATGGTGATGCATTGATTGACGACGTATGTAAAACACGTGTTACACGTGGTGGCAGCTGGCATTGGAATACCTTTTCAACCAGTAACCGAGGCGGAATTGAAACAGATTTTGTCGGCGGTGTTGAAGGTTTCAGAATCGCATTAGATGGTAAAACACCTGAAGCATCAACTACTACTCGTCAATTTACTAATGATTTGAAGGTTGCCCAGCATAACGAGCAGTTAAGACGTGATGCTATAGCGCCATACCCAGATAAAGTGACAAATCTAACAATAAATCAACAGGATGGTTTAGTTACATTAAAATGGGATAAAAGTGAGCAAGACGATGTTGAAAATTATCGTATATATCGCAACGCCGCAGTCGGCAGCTTGTTTAAGTTAATGGCTTCTAACGTGATTGGAACAACGTATAAAGATGCAAATGTCGATGGACTAAAATATGAATATACTGTTGTTGCCGTAAGGAATCATCAACAAAGTGATTACAGTGATACCGTGACAACTAAAGCTCCGTGGGGACAAGTGCCTGGTAGAATGGAAGCGGAAGGTGCATTAGAAATAAGTGGTACAAGTGTCACGCGAACCTCAGATGTTGATGGTAAATTTAATCTTACTGGTCCAGGAGGGATATCAGATACAGCGGAAATAACTTATCAAATTGAAGTGGCTAAGTCAGGTGAATATACTCTTGATTACCGTGTCGCTAGTCCAAGAGATACCAAAGGTTTTAAAGTATTAGTAAATGATAAAGAAACCATAGTTGAAAATCTGGTACAAACAGGTGGCTATCATGAATGGCAAACCCAGAAAGGTGGCACCATTTATCTTAAAGAAGGTAAAAATAAAATAACATTGAAGTCGCTTGATAATAATTGGAAGTTAAATTGGTTTGATATTAGCGCAATTTAAGCCATAAAATTAAGGCAGCATATTGTTGCCTTAATTTTTATTGAAAGCATAAGACAAATGCGATTAAAGGTTAAGCGCTACTAATTGATTTTTATTTAACCGCCGCCAATGTTTAGTGGAATTCTCATGTATGTATTGTGAATAGAAGTCGTAATTTATGAGCATGTCAGGCTCACTGCACAATAATAATGCAACATCTAAACTAAGGTAGCGCCTACCAGAAAGTTGAGCTAGCTCAAAAGTATGTTGTGCAAGTTGATTAAAAATATCGGTTTGCTTTTTCGCATGTGCTAATAACGTTTTTAGGTATGAATTTTCAGGGGTATCTGTTTTTAAATCATCGACGAGTACTTGTGCATCTTCTAGTCGATTGAGCTTAATGTAATGTTTCATCAGGTCTTGCCGACTACTTTGTGCTACCCAGTGATCCGGTGTTAACTTGGTAAATTCTAGCACTTGTTCAAAATGTGGTTCTTTATCCATTTGTTTGGTCGCGAAAATAGCATAATGAAAGGGGATTTTTGCAAAATGGTATATCGGCAGATTATATTCCTTCATCTTATTTTCAGCTAGTTGCAAATAAAGGTATTTGTCGGTTTCTTGCTTATTTTTATGAGCCATAACTGATAGGTAAGTAAGGGCGTCTAACTCACGTGGTATGTCTTTGGCAGAAAGTGATAGCTTCGCTGATTTTAGTAAACTTGTTTTAACTGCAGGATAATCTTCATGCTGATGATCTAACCAAGAATGTGCAAACCAAGCGTCTGCCTGTCGTTTTAAATCAGCTATTTTTTCAAATTGTTCAATAGCTGAGGTGAGTTTATGAGCACTTAAATCGTAAAGCTCTTTCTGCGTTAATAATTTGCTCTGAAAAAGCAAAGCATTACCTACATGTTGTGGCTTCTTTTGCTTAGTAGCTAGATCCGCGAGTTTTTCAGCCAATACAATTGCTTTCTCAAATTCTGTCATTTCTATGTAAATATTAATTAATTTATCTAGGTTTATCAGATCATCCGGTGACTTTTGATGAGCAATTGATAAATTTGCTTGTTTAAGTTCAGGTGCTTGTGGGTTGCTTAAAATGTCATAAATAAAGCTTTGCTGTAAATGAACGTGAAGTTGTTTGATAACATCATCTTTGCTAATGCCCGATAATTGTCCAGACCAATCCGCAAAAGGACCCTTTAAGAGAAAGTCTAGATAGAATTGCTGTTGATGCACTCGAATTTGACCTGTTAATATTAATGGATGAGTATTGACCAAATTAGGGTATTCAAGTTCGGCGACAACTTCGAATTGTGCAGTATCTAGGTGTGTGATTTTGGAGAAATTAAAGGTGTGATTATCTTCAAAGTTTAGGACCGAATTATCTTGAGCGTTAGTAAATGGAATATAAGCTATTTCTATTTTATTGTCGGTAGTTTCATTTATGGATTCTCCTGTGTAATTTAGCACAGCAAACATTCCAATTATGACACTCACCAATGCCCCAATTAACCAATGCGATGTCTTAACCTGATCCTTTTTAGCTAAGTTTGCCTGTACTGAAGTGTTTATAGGTGTAACTGAAGATTGAGTAGCAGATGATATCGCTTTTGCTTTTATTTGCCACTGATAGCCTCGTTTAGCAAAGGTTTTTATCGCCTCATTGCCAAAAATATTACGTAAATGGCTGATATTTTGAAAAACTGCCTGCTCAGAAACTACTTTATCCTGCCAAACAGCGGATAAAATATCTTCTTTGCTTAAGACTTTATCTGTGTCTTCAAGCAGTGCTGCTAATACTTTGGCTTCATTGTGTCGAATACTTAATGCCTGACCATTTTTGGTCAGCACTAAACTTGTGCTGTTAAACTCAAAACCACTAAAAATATAACGCATTGTTTTTACAATCTTAATCCACTAGTCGAATGTTCAGAAATTACTCTAACTGATTATTTTAATAAGAGTTAATTCTTATTAATACTCAATTAAACTTGTTGGCAGTATATTCAATTGCTACAGATAATGTAAGGGGGGTTGCATCATACAAAATACTGTTTTAAAAGTGTCCAATCAATTTGATAGTGTGACAAATTTCTGTAATAGTCTATTGAGATTAAGTGTGGAATGAAGGCTAATTACTTATATCTTTAATAACAAATATTAATCCTTCCTGTATATCCACTATTAAAAAA
>MAAB01001530.1_pt1 | contig 18883 bp, 15 predicted proteins | sample 1115991 | NCBI WGS metagenome assembly MAAB01 (sample SAMN04961124, study PRJNA320927) | seawater metagenome | isolation source: sample BD02T18 sea water enriched with oil for 18 days | place: USA:Gulf of Mexico | collected 2013-07-27
ATTAGAGCCTTACTTAAGAAAATGGCTGATGATTGTGTGATCGGTCTTATTAATAATACCCACGAATCCTTTGGCGACTTAATGGGCTGGGTGTTGGATGCCTTGGATATCGAGTCGAGTGCAACTGATAATGCTGGGCGCTATAGGGACTATATTAACTTTGTTGTTGAGCGTCATGCAGAAGGTAAACGCGTGGTATTAATCATCGATGAGGCACAGAACCTTAGCGTGAAATCGTTAGAGGAATTGCGCCTATTATCCAACGTGAATATCGATAGCGATATCTTTTTGCAGTTGATTTTAACCGGTCAGCCAGAACTAATCGGTAAACTTAATCTGCCAGAGTTAGAGCAGTTTGCCCAACGAATTGGAGTGGAATTCCACCTTAAAGCGTTGAGTTTCGAAGAAACAGAGAAGTATATCGTCCATCGTTTGCAAAAAGCTGGAGCAACGCTGCCAATTTTCAGCCATGAAGCGTGTGCCGCTATTTTTTGTTATAGCGGGGGTGTTCCACGAAGGATTAATAACCTATGTGATTTTGCAATGGTGTATGCCTTTGCTGATGATATTAAAAACATAAAAATTAATACTATCTTATGCATGATGGAAGATAAAAAAGCATCGAGTGTTATAAAAGCTACTGAGAAGGAAAACCCACAAGTGGAAGCCGTGACGGCTATGTTGAAAGATAAACATAATATTGTGTTGCCGTAAGGGTTTTGAGCTGGCTCAATAAAAGCTTAGCACGACTGTTAGTCAGTAAGGATGTAATCTGTAGCGTAGTTGTCCAGAATAGTATGTCTGCTGAGAAAATTATGAATAGAATTAACAATAAACTAAGGTTTTGTTGTGGTTGAAATAAATTTTATGAGCAGCGTTTGGGTTTTTAGCTGCAATAGCTAGTATTCGGGAGTCGTTATCGGGCCTTAGGTTTATTGTAAGGGACGAAGTGATTTGATGTATATACAGGGGTGTCCACCCTCTTTGAATCGAGTTAACTGAATAATTTAAATGCTCAAGCGATTTAACCAAAATTTAAATTAACCAATAAAGTGTGACCCCTTACTCGTTCACTATTTTAATAATCAACTATTATGAGTCCATAATTAAATAATGAGTGCCACGACAGGTGGCTACCTATTAATTCAAGACCTATGGGGCTCTTTGGTTTAACTAAAAAATAGGAATATTAGATGAATATTACAGGAGTAGCTAAGTATGGAAACCTCTAAGATAAGAAAATCAAAATCAAAATCAAAATCAAAATCAATGTTTATTTTGATAGTTAGTGCTGTATTTGTACTTGGCTGTACCTCCCCTAAAGCGAATCTAAGCTTTGTTGAACAAGTTAATGCCGACTTGAGAAATACGCCATCTGCAGCTGGTGGAGTAAGTTACTATGTGTGTGATAAGGGGGATGATGCTAATGATGGTCGTTCAGAGCTCACTCCGTTTAAAAGCTTTTCTAAGGGAATGTCAACATTCAACACCATGAATGCTGGTGATAGTGTTCTTTTTTGCCGTGGTGGTGTATTTTCGGTTTCAGCAACTAAATTGTTTAATCAAAAATGCTCTGCATCATCGGTTTGTACGATTGCTGATTATGGGGATGTTAGTTTAGAGCGGCCTCAATTAGTCGCAAATGATGTAACGGCACTTCGTTTTGAAGAGGGTGGTAGTGCTGATCAAGATGGCGGCTATGCGGTTAGGAATCTAATTTTATCATCATCGACTAAGACTAAGATTGGAGTTTTCTTTTTTAATGAGGTGGATGATGTGGTGTTAGATAACCTGCATATTCAAGGGTTTCACATAGGAGTATATGCTGCTGGGACAAATGGACTTAACCTCGGTGCAAATGGTTATAATGATCGTATAACTTTGAAAAACTCCACGATTTTAGATAATGAGGGGCAAGGCTGGTTGGGTGGGGGGAATGAACTTCTGATCGAGAATAACCATTTCGAAAATAACGGCTTTGGTAAGGCAGTTTATAATCACAATATTTATTTGGAAAGCCCAAGCAAGCAACTTGGTTTTTCTATTAATACAGTGACTATACGGGGTAATACGTTGTATAAATCAGCAATCGTTAATGGGCAGTGCTCAGGTGTGTCTTTGGTTGCGCATGGAGTAATATCAAACCTTACTATTGAAGATAATTTAATAAAAGAAGATGTGGGTGCGGTCTCGCCACACTGTTGGGGTATAGGTATTGACCCAGGTAATACGTTGGATGAGGTGTTTACTAATGTCCGTATCATCAATAACAAATTATTGAATATGGGGAATATTGCAATCGAATGTTCATCTTGTGATGGTGTTGTTGTGGAGGAGAATACGATTACCGATCAAGCAAATATTCTTCTTGCGGGTATAAAAATACCTGGAAAACCTGAAGATAGTGTTAAATCGAGAAATGTCCTTATTTCAAAAAATAGAATTATTTTGAATGCGGATGCTGATAGGGCTGCAGGTATATCTATTGGTGGTGAGCATGTGTTTAATGTTGAAAATAATGTGATTAGTCAGCCGAGTACCTCAACAGTAGAGTGTATAACTAAAAGTGGGGCAAACTTAAACACAGATACGTCATCTAATGTTTGTCAGCGATATACGGATATTGTTTATATAGACTCAGCAACAGTTGTTGACGCCAGTGAAGGTATTGTTACTGATCCCACCATAGCCGATAGTACTGCAGATAGCGCAGAGCCTATATTACGTAGTAGAGCTGCTCGTAGTAGGGAAGTAATTAACCGCACTGAAGCTGGCGAGGCGTATAAAAAACCTACTAGAGGTGACTACGTTAGATATGAACGTAAGGCCGGTGACCGAAGAAGATGTCGGGCTACCTCTTCAACGGGTGAGTGCTTGATGAAGTAGTTTAAAAGATACTATCGTGACTTATTAAACAGCACAGGAATGTTATGTGCTGTTTTTTAATTTTGGTGAAATATATTAAAATCATTAGGTCTAGGGTTATTTGCTATGTAAAAATAGCGGGCTGAGTTCTACGAAATTTATTGAATGGTAATTTAAACAACGCACTAAGAAGACAATGGGAAATGGATTTGCATACGCAGTAATAGCCTGTTGGCCTTTGCTTTCAATTTATTGGTATCGCACAAAAAATATTCAAGTCGCCACGGTATGGACAATACTGGGCGGTTTTATGTTTTTGCCGGTAAAAACAGAAATTGACTTACCCATGCTTCCTGCAATGGGTAAGCATACTATCCCAGTCTGTTCAGCGTTAATGGGTTGCTGGTTGGTTAAAAAACACCGTATTTCATATATAAAAGAGCTAGGTAAATTAAAGTACCTTGTTATTTTATTACTCGTTACACCCTTTATAACATCTGCACTAAATAGTGATGCATTGGTTATGGGATGGAGGAGCATAAAAGGCCTAACATATTACGATGGTTTGTCGGCAACAATAAATCAATTCTTAATAATAGGTCCTTTTTTTATGGGTAGGCAGTTTTTTAGGACGTATGAGCATCAATTGCTAGTGTTCAAACTTCTTGTGGTTGCTGGCCTAATTTATTCAATACCGATGTTATTTGAGGTACGAATGAGCCCGCAACTTCACAACTGGTTTTATGATTATTTTCCACATAGTTTTGCTCAGCAAAAACGTTATGGTGGTTTTAGGCCTGTAGTCTTTATGGGGCATGGTTTGTGGGTTGCATTTTTTAGTGCCGTTGTTTTGCTTGCTTCTGTTGCCTTGTGGAATAATCGAGTTAAAATTAGACGATTGAATTCAACGCTAGTGAGTGTTTATTTATTAGCTGTGTTGATTTTGTGCAAAAGCATTGCTTCTTTAGCGTATGGGCTGTTTGCTTTTGTACTGCTGAAAAAAGCAGGGACAAAGATACAGCATAAAATAGCGATTATGTTAGTGTCTTTAGCTATGCTGTATCCCTTTATGTCAATTTCAAATGTCTTTCCGCATCAAGCGGTTATGGCCGTGGCAACAACCCTCAATGAAGAGAGGGCACAGTCATTACAATTTCGCTTCGATAATGAAGATGCGCTGCTGTCGCATGGCAGAGAACGCTTCTTCTTTGGTTGGGGAGGCTGGGGCCGTAACCGTGTGTACGATAACGAAACGGGTAGTGATGTATCGGTAACGGACGGGCGGTGGATAATTAATTTTGGCGTTGTAGGGATTGTAGGGTTTATAGCTGAGTTTGGCCTGTTGGCAGCTACCGTTTTTAGAGCACAAAAGGCGGCTAAATACCTTAAAGTAACATCAGCGAAAAATCTATTATCTGCGCATGCGATATTGGTCGGTATTATTATGATAGATCAACTGCCTAACGCTTCTTTGGCACCCTGGCTTTGGTTATTAGCGGGTATATTGCTGGGTCGCTCAGAGCAGATTTTAGTTGATAATAAAGTTAAATTTTAACAAGGGCTAACGTGTATATTAGTTTAAAAAGATTGTATTTAGAATTTTCTAGGGAAGAAAAAAGGCGCTTGTTATTTATTGCTTGTATTGTTGTGCTATCGACGGCTACCCAAGTGCTGGGGATAGCTTCAATCTTCCCTTTTATTACTGCAGCAGCAAACCCGAGTATTGTCGAAACAAATGAATACTTGAGTGCTACAAAGTTATATTTTGGTATAGATGACAACCGTAACTTTATTGTGCTACTAGGTGTTTTTGTACTGTTTTCCTTGGTATTAAGTAATTTATTTTTAGCTTTTACTGAGTGGGCTACCACGAGATTTGTTGTTATGACAAACCATTTGTTAGCATTTAGGTTGTTACGGCAATACCTGAATGCGGGCTATTTATTTCATCTAGAAAGAAACAGTGCCGACTTGCTACATATTATTGCAAATGAAGTTACTAGAGTCGTTAATGGCGGCATTATGAGTTCGATTAATATTGTATCTAAAGCGTTTACATCAATATGCATATTGTTATTTCTTATGGCAATTGACCCAGTTATAGCCTTGCTCGTTTCGGTTTTTCTGGGCTGCTCTTATGTGCTTATATATTGGTCAATTCGACTAAAATTAAGAAGAACCGGTTCACTGGTTATAAAACTTGTCTCAGAGAGAATTCGTTTCATAAGTGAATCTCTAGGAGGGATAAAGGAGCTTAAAGTATTAGGTCGAGAACGGTTTTATTTAAAGCTGTTTCACAATGTTTCTCAAGAAATGATTAAACATCAGGTGTTTTCTAGAGCAGCAGTTCACTTACCTAAATACCTAATTGAAACTGTTGCTTTCGGTGGTATTTTAGCCATTACGGTTTTTTTAGTGGCAGTAAGAAATGATATGGCTAATGTTGTACCAATGATTTCTGTATATGCTTTAGCGGGTTACCGTCTCATGCCTGCATTGCAAGGTATATTTCAAAGTGCAGGAACCTTAAGGCATGATGTTGCTGCTGTTGATTTGTTTTATGAGGAAATGAAAGCTGCGGGCATTGCTGAATCATACTCGAAGAAAAATGAAGCACCGATGACTGAGTTCTTACCTTTGAGCAAAAGCTTCGTAATAGAGGGAGTTAGTTTTAGCTACCCTAATAGCTCTAAAAAAGCTATTGCAGGACTATCAATGACAGTAAAAGCGAATACAAGTATTGGTATTATTGGAAGTAGTGGTTCAGGTAAATCAACATTAATTGATGTTATCTTGGGCCTGCTTGAACCTCAACAGGGGCAGTTAATAGTGGATGGTCAAGCGCTTACAGCTAATAACATACAAGCATGGCAGAGTCATATTGGTTATGTTCCACAAGTTATTTTTCTAGCAGATTCGACAGTTAGGGATAATATTGCATTTGGTCTGCTTAATAGTGAGATTGACCAATTAGAGGTTGAAAGAGCGGCTAGTATGGCGGGTTTACATGACTTTATTGTGAATGAGTTAGACGACTCTTACGATACGGTTGTCGGTGAGCAAGGTGTTAGGCTTAGTGGTGGGCAGCGTCAGCGTATAGGTATTGCTAGGGCCTTATATCATAACCCTGCTGTTCTAATTCTTGATGAAGCGACGAGTGCGCTTGATACACCCACTGAACAAGCGGTTATGAAAGCAATATATAGTTTGTCTCATAAGAAAACTATTATTATGATTGCTCACAGGCTGTCGACGGTTAGAAATTGTGATCAAATAATTAGAATGGAGGGTGGGCTCATAAAAGAGCAAGGTACCTTTGATGACTTAATAGCGACAAGCCCGTCTTTTAAAGCTTTTGTTAAGTCGGATATTAAGTAATGAAAGCTAAGCATGTATAAAAAAATAGCTAGAATTAAAAGCAGAATAACTAGGTCGTTAGCTGACAAGCTGGTTTTTCGCCCCAAAATAACAAAACATGTGGACAAAACTATTAAGCCTCACAAAGTGTTAATTGCCGGGGTGGTTTTGCAAGATCGGGACAACCATTACGATCATATATCCTCGGTGTTTGCCGGTTCAAATCATCATGAGGTTCAGCAGGTATGGGCTGTGCTAAAAGGAGAAAAAAAACTTAAGCTTATTGATGGAGTGAAGCATATCTATATAGATGTGCTTGTGCCACGTTCAAGTTTAATTAACTCCTTGCTTGAGCAATTTTCAGACCAAGAGTTTGATTATATAATTATTGTTGATGATGATATTAGATTGCCAAAAGATTTTTTGGATCAATTCTTACTCAGGCAAGAGCAGTATGACTTTGCACTTGCTCAACCTGCTAGAACAGCTGAGAGTGTGATCTCTCATCAGATCACCACGCAGAATTTAGAACTATGCGCTCGACAAACATTATTTGTAGAAATAGGCCCTTTGGTCTCTATTCGAAGGGATGCCCAGTCTCTTCTGTTGCCTTTGAATACTGAGTCGCCCATGGGGTGGGGGCTGGATTATGTGTGGCCAGTTTTACTTATTGAAAGTAATAAAAAAATGGGAGTAATAGATTGTGTTCCTGTTGCCCACACATTGAGAGACACTGGAGGAAGCTATGATTCAGGGAAAGCCATGAAGGAGATGAGGAGTTTCTTAGGTTCAAGGCCGCACCTTTCTGAAATGGAAGCGCAGACGATACTTCATGAATATGTTTGATTTTTCTTAGTAGTAGCCCCGGGAATAAATTGTTTAAACGAATTGGTGGCGGTAACTTGTTTGTAATGTGAACGGTAAGGAAGGGGGACGGTAAGGAAGGGGGACGAGTGGAAAATAAAGACACTAATCATTTGCGTTATGGCGGGCAAGTGTATGACCCGTATGATGCTCCTGGCTTGATAATCGACCTGATCCCTCAGGGGGCTTCTGTTTTAGATTTAGGCTGTGGTACCGGCTCTATATCAAAATTAATTTCGGATATTAAATCGGCTAATGTATTGGGAGTGGAACCTAGTTTTGAAAGGGCTGAGGCAGCAAAAAAATGCGGCATTAATGTCATGCATGGTGAATTTAGCCCGAGTGGTTTTACATCGAACCATCAGTTTGATGTGATTTTGTTTGCTGATGTATTAGAGCACCTAACTCATCCAGAAGAGGCATTATTATTAGCGCGCCGTTATCTTAAACCTACTGGTTTCATCGTGGCTAGTGTGCCTAATGTTGCGCATTGGACGGTAAGGCTGAACTTGATTCGTGGGCGATTTGATTATACCGATATCGCGATAATGGATCGCACACACCTGAGATGGTTCACAAAAAAAACGATTAGAAGCTTATTTTCTAATGCGGGGTTACAGATTGACAGGGAGGATGGTTCATCTGGAACATGGATGCCTGAGTACTCACGTTCTATTATATGGAAGTGGATTAATTTAGAGTACAGGAATAAATTGATACAGCCGTTGGCTAAAAAATGGCCCAGTTTATTTGCCTGCCAATACGTTGTTAAAGCGAGCTTTTGTAGGCTTTAATTTAGGGTGCATATTATGGAGAGAACGTTGTGATGGATATGGGTTCTATGGACGGTAATTGTGAGCCAGTTATTTCAGTCGTTATGCCAGTCTATAATGCCGAAAAGTATATTAAAGCATCAGTAGACAGTATCTTGAGTCAAACGTTTACTGATTTTGAGTTTATTATTATTGATGATGGATCTACAGATGATTCATTAAAAATACTCCAGCGTTATGAAAAAAAGGATAAGCGAGTCCATTTAATTAGTCGGCAAAATAAAGGGTTAATTAAAACCTTAAACCAAGGGGTGGCCTTATCTAAAGGGAGGTATGTTGCCAGGATGGATGCGGATGATGTCAATTTACCCTTGAGATTTGAAAAACAAGTTGCATATTTAGATGAGCATATTAATTGCGTGGCGGTAGGAGCATGGTCACACTTAATTGATTCAGAGGGTGATCTAATTAAGCCTATGGGCCACTGGTGTTCACATGCAGAAATTGATGGTGCTCATATCAAGGGTATAGGCGGGGCAATTGTTCACCCTTCGGCAATGATAAGGCGTGAACAGATGTTAAAAGTAAATGCTTACTCTGAAAGTTACCCTAATGCGGAAGATTTGGATCTGTGGCTCAGACTTGCTGAAATTGGTGAGCTTGCGAATATACCGGAGTATTTATTTCTTTATAGGCAACACTTAGAAAGTATAGGGTATACAAAAAGATTGAGCCAATATGAGAGTGCAAAAAAAGCCGTGGTTGCTGCCTGTAACCGGCGCGGGATCGACTTTGTATCAGTAGAAAAATACAGCATAAATGCACAAAAGGTTGAAGATGTGTATATAAAATGGGGCTGGTGGGCATTAAAAGGTAATAATATTTCCACAGCAAGAAAATATGCAAAGAAATCTGTATTATCCAATCCATTGCAGTGGCAGGCATGGAAGTTACTTGTTTGTAGTATTCTGGGGTATTAGAAGAGTGTTTGAGGGATGATAGGTGGGGAAACCTGTTATAAGATAGCTATGAAAATTGGAACCTCAGTATGAAAATAACATTTATAGCTCCAACATTAAATTTTAATGGCGGCCTACGTGTTATTGCTATCTATGCGGACTACCTTAGTCGGTTTGGGCATGATGTGACGGTTGTTTCGCCAGGAAGGCCCACCCCTAGTTTCAAACAAAAAATAAAAAGTTTAATTACTGGAAAACAGTGGGAAGGTGATAAGAACTTTTCAGATGTATACTTTAAATCGCTCAATATAACTTTATTAATTTTAGAAAAATTTAGGCCTATTGAAGAGAAGGATATACCAGATGCCGATATCGTTATAGCGACATGGTGGGAAACAGCTAATTGGGTTAATGAATTTTCAACAGAGAAAGGAAAGAAAGTTTACTTCATGCAAGATTATGGGGAGGTTCCAGGGCAGCCGCTAGATAAAATACAGAAAACTTGGATGTTACCTTTTCATATCATCACAATTTCTCAGTGGTTGATGAATTTAGTAAGCACCCATAGGGAAAACGATGATCAGCTTACGTTGGTTGTCAATGGTGTTGAGCTATCGCTATTTAATGCACCAATAAGAGATAAACAGGTATGCCCTACAGTTGGTTTTTTGTATACGGATGCCCAACAAAAAGGAGCGGAGCTTATGGTCAAGTCCTTTTTGAAAGCTAAAGAAACGTTACCTGAATTGCGTTTGGTGATGTTTGGCAGTAAAGACTTGCCAGCTAACTTGCAAGGCTTGCCAAGTGTGATTTATCATCAAAAAATATCTGATGAAGATGTGGTAAACGTTTATGCATCATGTGATGTATGGTTATTTGGAAGTGAACGGGAGGGTTTTGGCCTGCCGATACTAGAGGCTATGGCCTGTAGGACGCCTGTCATTGCAACTAATGCTGGCGCTGCTGCTGATTTGGTTGCCTCGAATTCAGGCGTGTTATTAACGTCGCGTAGTGTTGATGAAATGGTCGCTGAGATTTTGACCATAGTCAGTCTTGATAATACGGCATGGAAAAACTTATCAGAAGGTGCGTATCAAACAGCAGTACTGTATGAGTGGGAAACAGCCGCTCGAAAATTTGAAGCCGCATTATTAGAGTTATAGTGGATTATGAGGGAACAAAAGGATTTCTTTATGAAGTATAAGAGCAGTATTTCTCTTTCGGGTCGTGAGAGTCGAGGAGATGGAAAGAATGTGGGGGTTGTGTTTCCAGGGTACGGGTATGAACGTGTTTGTTATGCATTACCGGTGGAAAAAATTAACTATAAACAAGTTTATTCGTTACCAATACATCGAATATTGAAAAACAACAATTTTTATAAGAACACCCCTATTGTTTTTGGGCATAACATTGATTTACTTCATACTTGGAATGCTATTCCTGTTTCTAGACACCCTTTTGTAGTGTCCTTTGAGAATGAGTTGCCTCGGTATTTTGGAAAAGTTCCTGAGTGGCAGAAAAAATTAGGGTACTCGCTATTAAATTCAGATCGTTGTCGTGGGATACTTGCTATTAGTGATGTGGCTGCAAATTTAGCAAGAAATAAAATGTCTGAAATGGGTTGTACGAAAATAGCCGAGAAAATTCAAGTTTTTAGAGGAGGGGTTAATGTTGAAAGTGCTATCTATATTTCACCAGGCCCTTCTTTCGAAGGTAAAACTACTCTGAAATTATTGTTTGTCGGTGGTGATGCTTTTCCCAAAGGTTTTGTACCCGCATTCACAGCACTTGAAGAGCTAGTTGGTAATGGAGCATCTATTCATTTGACTGTGATTGGTGGATTTAAGTCTGGAGGGTATGTATTAAAAGGAAAATCCCCCGATCCGCTTTATTGGAAAAATAAAATTCAAAACACTGAGTGGGTTACGCATTATGATGCTTTGCCTAATAAAAATGTCATTGAGAATATGAAGCGTTGTGATTTGTTTTTATTTCCCTCTTATGATGAGTCATTGGGCTGGGCTGTAATTGAAGCGGGATTACTTGGTGTGCCATCCATAACAACTAATGTTTTCGCTTTGCCTGAGCTGGTGCAGCACAATATGTCTGGTTATGTGATTAATTTGAATCTAGGGCATCAAAATAGATGGCAAGGTGTATGGGATAATGCCTCTGGGTTTGAAGCTGAACTTGAATCCGCTAATAAAGCAATATATGAAGGTACTAAAGATGCGATTATTAAGATATTTCAGAATCCGAGGTTATTAGGGACTTGGGGGCGCGCTGCAAAAGTTCTCCTGACAGCCTTGTATGGCGTTGATACCGCAGCACAAAGGCTATCAGTTATTTATTCGGATGCTTTAAAAGGTTGGAAATAAGGATGGTAGGTCTGACTATCATAATCATTAATTACAATACACCGCAATTAGTTATCGATTGCCTTAACTCATTGTTGCCTGAGTTAAGTTGTCTAGAAGCTAAGGTGCTGGTCGTGGATAATGCCTCTAATGATAGTTCATGTGAGTTGATTCAGTATTGGATTAGCGAGCAGAGTATATCAGAGGAAATAGAACTTATTTCATCGGCTGATAATACAGGGTTTTCGGGAGGAAATAATCTTGGAATTAACTATGTTGATTCTGAGTATTACCTACTAGTAAACAGTGACACTTTAGTACGAAAAGGTGCGATTCATTTGTTACTTAAAGCTGCACAGAAAGATAAAGACGTTGGTCTAATTAGTCCAAGGTTAGAATGGCCAGATGCTACACCACAAGAGAGTTGTTTTCGATTTCACACGCCGATTAGTGAATTAATTTCATCAGCTAAGACAGGATTTATTACTAAAATATTCCAGCGGTTTAAGGTGCCTTTTGACGTGTCGGAACAAACTGCTTATTATGATTGGACGAGCTTTGCTTGTGTGCTAGTGAAAGCTCAGGTTTTTAAGGATGTTGGCCTTATGGACGATGGTTATTTTATGTATTATGAGGATGTGGCTTTTGCATACAAAGCGCAGCAGTCGGGTTGGAAGGTATTAAATGTGCCGGATGCTCATGTTGTGCATTTGCGCGGTGGTAGTTCCCCGGTTAAATCTCAAGCTAAGCAGCGTAAGCGCTTACCTCGTTACTTTTATGAATCACGAACAAGGTATTTTTATCAAGTATACGGACGTGTGGGTTTGTTAATGGCAAACCTGTGTTGGAGTTTGGGATATTTGGTGTCGTTACTAAGGTCCTTGTTATCGTCTTCTTTTGAACCCGCTGTTGCAAAGTCTCAATGGAAAGATATTTGGACTAACTTTTTTAATCCCCTAAGGGCTTATATTCACCCCAGTAATTATGACAAAACCTGATTTTATTATTATAGGGGCGATGAAATCGGCCACTAGCACCTTGCATACACAATTAGCCTTGCAAGATGGCATTTTCATGAGTACGCCGAAAGAACCTAATTATTTTAGTGATGATCTTGAATATGCGCGAGGTGAACGTTGGTATCAGTCGTTGTTTTCTGATGCATTGGCCGCGGATATATGTGGTGAATCGAGCACACACTATACGAAACTACCGGATTACCCCTTAACGGTTGAACGCATCGCTAGGCTGCTTAAAAAACCTAAGTTTATTTATGTAATGCGCCACCCCATTGATCGTTTAGTGTCTCATTATATTCACCAGTGGTCGCAAAATGAGTTTAAGTGCGACATTAATCAGGCTATTGATCAGTACGAAGAATTAACAGCTTATAGTTGTTATGCGAGGCAATTAGAACCTTATTTTAAGCAGTTTGGGCGTGACAGTGTATTACCTGTTTTTAGCGAAGCTATTAGGCTTAATCCTCAAAACCAGTTGCGGCGTGTAGCTGATTTTATAGGGTTTGATGGGGCTGTGACGTGGCAAGATGAGGTTGTAGCGCAGAATGTTTCAGGTGATCGGGTTCGAGCTTTTAAGGGCTACTCTTGGTTGATTGAGTCGAGAATGATGACATTTTTACGGCGTTCACTGATACCCAAAAGTATTCGTAATAGAGTTAAGCAAGGTTTAACAATGCAAGAGCGCCCAGTAATTGATGAGGCGCACCTCGAATACCTAACGGAGTTATTTGATAAAGATTTAGCTGTTTTAGGGCAGTATTTAGGCAGCGAACTATCGTGCGATAATTATAAGCAGAGTGTTGTAAAGCAAAACCTAAATTGGCTAGCCGATGCCTCCTAGAGATGATTCTTACGCTTATTTTGTGAGTCGCTAATAATGACGGGTCTTGATAAAACTCGAACGGTAGGTGCTGTCGTCATTGGTCGTAACGAAGGGCAGCGATTAATGGCTTGCCTAGAGTCCTTGCTAGGCAGCCTTGAGCATATAGTTTATGTCGACTCGGGTTCTACTGATAATAGCCTATATGAAGCCTCTGAACGAGGTGTGGATTGTTTGTCACTGGACCTATCAACGCCTTTTACTGCAGCTCGAGCGCGTAATGAAGGGGCTACATATTTACTTCAGCAATACCCAGGCTTATCGTATATTCAGTTTGTTGATGGGGATTGTGAAGTTCAACCGCAGTGGTTGAGTTCAGCGCAGAACTTTTTAGACGCTGAAACGGCTTATGCGGTTGTATGTGGTCGTCGACGCGAACGATACCCTAAAGGGACAATTTATAATCAACTCTGTGATATAGAGTGGAATACGCCCATTGGTGAAGCGATGGCTTGCGGTGGCGATGCGTTAATTAGGGTAAGTGCTTTTGTGCAAGTGACCGGTTATCGGGATGATTTGATTGCGGGCGAAGAGCCAGAAATGTGCTTTCGGTTACGAGAGCACGGCTGGCGAATTTTTAGGCTGGATGAGGAAATGACCTTGCACGATGCTGCAATAATGAGTTTTAGCCAGTGGTGGAATAGGGCCAAGCGAGCGGGTTATGCTTATGCTTCCTCCTATTATCTACATAGTGACTCACTTGAAAAGTTCAAAATGAAAGAGTTACGTAGTATTATCTTTTGGGCTACTGTACTTCCTGTCGTAACTCTGATGCTTTTACTCTGGCATAAAGTTTTTATGGGTTTGTTTTTGGCGTACCCACTGCAAGTGGCCCGTTTAAATTTTAAATTTAAACGCTTGAATAAGCCCCGTAAAGTGACGTTTTTTTATGCATTGACGACGGTACTAGCGAAAGGTCCGCAATTTTTAGGGTGTTTTAAGTTTTTTATGGATAAGCTCAAAGGTAATAGAGCTCAATTAATTGAATATAAATAGTATTTTAAGAGATAAAGGTTAATGGGCGGAAATGGAATTTAGAATAGCAATTATTGGTTTAGGCTATGTGGGTTTACCCTTAGCGGTTGAGTTTGGCAAAAAATTTCCTACCATAGGGTTCGATATTAATACATCTCGCATTGCGGATTTAAACGCTGGTAAAGATACAACCTTAGAAACTAGCTCTGACGAAATGGCGGAGGCAGAGTATTTAAGTTTTACCACGAAGTCTTCAAATTTAAGCTCGAGCAATGTTTATATTATTACAGTACCGACGCCGATTGATGGAAGTAAGAACCCTGATCTTTCACCGGTTATTTCTGCTAGCCACCTAGTCGCTCAGTATCTGAGGAAGGGCGATGTTGTTATTTATGAGTCAACAGTTTACCCCGGTGCGACAGAAGAAGTCTGTGTGCCTATTTTAGAAAAAGACTCTGGGTTGGTTTTTAATGAAGGGTTTTATTGTGGGTATAGCCCTGAGCGGATTAATCCTGGGGATAAAGAACGTAAGTTAACCAATATTTTAAAAATAACCTCGGGCTCTACGCCAGAAGTAGCAACGCTGGTTGATGACTTATACGGTGAAATTATCACGGCGGGTACACACAAAACAAGCAGTATTAAGGTGGCAGAAGCCGCAAAGGTGATTGAGAATACCCAGCGTGACCTTAATATTGCTTTAGTGAATGAATTATCATTAATTTTTAACCGTGTGGGTATTGATACGGAAGAAGTACTTGAAGCGGCAGGAACAAAATGGAATTTTTTACCTTTTAGACCTGGTTTGGTGGGAGGGCATTGTATTGGGGTAGATCCGTATTATTTAACCCATAAAGCAGAGTCTCTTGGTTATCATCCGCAGCTGATTTCTGCCGGTCGCCGTATTAATGACAATATGGGACATTTTGTTGTCAGTGAAGTTGTTAAGTTAATGGCGAAAAAGAAAATCAATATTGTTGATTCTAGAATATTGATGCTAGGGCTAACATTTAAAGAAAATTGCCCTGATTTGAGAAATACGCGTGTTATTGAAATGATTAACGAGCTAAGTGAAACATATAATGCTCGTGTGGATGTGTTTGATCCGTGGGTGGATAAAAAGGAGGCTAGAGAAGTCTATAACCTATCTTTAATTGAGCAGCCTACGGTGAATGTTTATGACGCTATTATTGTGGCGGTTTCGCATGACCAGTTTAAGGTGCTAGGTTTAGAGGCAGTGAAGGCTTATGCCAAGGCAAATCATGTGCTCTATGATATTAAATATTTATTTCCTGCAGATGGTGTTGATGGACGTTTATAAGTTTCTATCAAAGTCGAAGTCCTGCTAATGTTTACTGATCGTTTGAAAGAAATTTATTCCCGACTCATTGCTACTCGCGAAGAAAGTACTGATAATTACTTTAATGTATTAGATGGTTGGCGTGGATTAAGTATTTTGTTTGTATTAGCAACGCATTTATTACCACTAGGCCCAAAATCCTGGCGGCTAAATGAGGCCTTTGGTCCTTTTGGCATGGCGTTGTTTTTTATTCTGTCTGGGTTCCTAATAACAAACTTCTTATTACATAGGCCTAATTTATTTGACTTTATAGTCCGTCGATTTTTTAGGATTATTCCGTTGGCCTGGTTGTACTTGCTAATATCGCTACCGATTCTTGGTGTTGGCTACCCTGATTATTTATCACACTTTGCTTTCTACGCAAATTGGCCGTCAATGTCCTTTGTCGCTGGGTCGTCACACTTTTGGAGCTTATGTGTAGAGATGCAGTTTTATGTAGGCATTGCAGTGTTATTTTTTATCTTTAAAGCGCGTGCCCTATATTTAACCATGATGTTATGCATCTTGTTTACGGCTTATCGGGTTAACAGTGGTGTACATGTTGGAATTAATACTTATTTTCGTATAGACGAAATATTAGCGGGCGTTATTATTGCGATGGCGTTTAATAATAAGCTTGGCAGTTTGTTGCCAAGATTTTTTAAGTGGGTGAACCCTTATTACATGATTTTTTTATTATGTGTGTCTAGTCACCCTGATAGTGGTTTTGTTAATTATTTTAGGCCGTATTTTGCTGCTACCCTCGTAGCATCAACCTTATATGCGCCGCCTGCTAAGTTAGCTAGTTTTTTAAACTTACGAATATTGGTTTATCTGGCGAGTATTTCGTATGCCTTGTATGTGATTCATCCTTTACTTGCTCATACGTGGTTAGGCGACGGTGATTTAATTGAAAAATACTCGAAGCGGCCCTTGTTATTCATGATTCTGTTCGGCTTGGCGCATGCCTCGACGTTTTATTATGAAAAGTATTGGATTACATTAGCTAAGAAGATAACAAATAAGAAACGAGTAAATGATTAACGTTTTATTTGCAATGACATGGAGTGATTAGTGCTGGATAGTTATGTGATTATTTCGCCTTGCCGGAATGAAGAGAGCTTTATGCGTAAGACACTTGATAGTGTTGTCGGGCAGACGATACTGCCAGCATTATGGGTCATCGTTGATGACGGCTCTTCTGATTTAACACCTGAGATATTGGCAGAGTATGCAGCTAAGTACTCATTCATTCAGTTGGTTAGCCGAGAAAATAGAGGCCACCGCAGTGTTGGACCTGGTGTTATTGAGGCCTTTTATGAGGGGCTTGATACCATTGATCTGAAGCAGTTTAGTTTTATCTGTAAATTAGATCTTGATTTGATTATGCCGCCTCGTTATTTTGAAACATTGATAGCGCGGATGAACGGTAACCCACGTTTAGGGAATTGTAGCGGAAAGCCTTATTATATTGATAAAGTGACCGGTGAGTTTGTCAGTGAAGGTTGTGGTGATGAGAATGCTATTGGCGCTTCAAAATTCTACCGGCGTGAGTGTTTTGAAGAAATAGGTGGCTTTGTTAGGCAAGTCATGTGGGATGGAATTGATGGGCACCGTTGTCGTCAGTTAGGCTGGCTTGCAATGAGCTGGGATGAGCCGAATATTAGATTTACTCACTTGAGGCCAATGGGATCTAGTCAACAGAATATTATTACCGGAAGGATTCGTCACGGTTTCGGGCAGTATTTTATGGGAACAGGCTTAGTGTATATGTTGGTATCGGGCTTCTATCGCATGACACGCCCTCCGGTGTTTTTTGGTGGATTGGCAATGCTATGGGGCTACCTTAAGAGTTGGCTAACGCGTGTGCCTCGTTTTGAAGATGCCGAGCTTTCTGCATTTATTCGGAAATACCAATGGGCTTGTTTGTTAAAAGGCAAAGTGAAAGCGACAGCCGAGTTGAATGATAAGCAGTCAGATGTTTGGTTTGAGAACCACTCTTGAGAGTTGCATATTTAGCGCCAGAATTACCGGCATTATCCGCTACATTCGTTTATAACGAAATACTTCAGCTTGAAGCAATGGGGGTGGATGTCGTCCCCTTTTCTGTCCATAAACCGGGTTCAAAGGTGGCGGAGGCTAGAGTTGCGTGCTTGGTCGATAACACGGTGAATCTATACTCGCAGGCTATGCACCAAGTGTTATTAGATAATGCTGTTTATTTAATAGAGCACCCCGCTAGCTATATAAAAACACTCGGCCTGTTATTTAAGGATATCTGTAGTGTGGGTTTGTTTTCTCGCACAGCACTGGGTTTGATATATCGCTTTGTGTTTTCGGCTAATTTAGCGAAGAAACTACTGAACAGTCAGTGTGAGCACTTACATGTTCATTTTGCTCATATACCTACAGATATTGCAATGTATGCTTCCTCATTATCAGGTATCCCCTATAGTGTGACCGCTCATGCAAATGATATATATGAACGTGGTTGGTTGCTGGTAGAGAAGGTCGGCAGGTCTAGTTTTTTTGCAACAATTTCTGAGTTTAATAAGAACTACTTGGCGGGGGTTGGAGTCAACCTCTCTAAAGTTGAAGTCGTACGTTGTGGGGTTGAGCCAACACAGTTTTCTAGAAAGGAAAGTGTTGTTAGCGATCAAGTAACTAGAATAGGTGTTATTGGTCGGTTAGTAGAAAAGAAAGGGATTGATACCCTAATTAATGCTGTTGCTGTATTGAAGGATCAGGGTATAAAGTTTGAGTTGCTCATTGCTGGTTCAGGACCATTAAATGCAAGTTTGCGGGAGTCATCAGAAAAAAACAATTTAACTAGCAACGAGATATGTTTTTTAGGTGCTATTCCTCATGCCGATGTAGCCGAGTTTGTTAAATCACTTGATATGTTTGTTTTGCCGTGTAGAAAGGATAAACAGGGTGACATGGATGGGATTCCGGTGGTTTTAATGGAGGCCATGCTGTCGGGTGTACCGGTTATTTCAACGAAAATATCGGGCATACCTGAACTTATTCTTAATGAAGAAACGGGCTTGTTAGTCATGCCGGATGATGAGCAAGCCCTAGCGAAGGCAATTTCAAGCCTAATTGATGACTCCGCGTTGAAAAACCGCATGATTATTAATGCCTCGGCTAAAGTAAAAGAAGAGTTCTCGTTAAAGAGTAATGCCGCGAAATTAAAGGGTCTGTTTAATAAAATTATTAATGGAACGAAAGCGCTATAAACGATATCCATGAAAGTTGCCGTGCCAAGCTCAGATTATACTGGTTTGCCTACGGGCGCTTGTTTTGACTAATGTCGGCAACAACCAATTTTTATTGGTAGCTAATAGGGGTGGCGAAGATGCTTAGATCACAATACCTGCTTACCATTGAAACAAAACATGGGTGACTTTTCTCGTATTGGGTCTATACTTGAATGCTGTTGTTTATTCATTACATGCAATAGCTTAAATAGAAGTTGGGGGGTATTAAATAGCC
>MAAB01029739.1_pt1 | contig 18806 bp, 18 predicted proteins | sample 1115991 | NCBI WGS metagenome assembly MAAB01 (sample SAMN04961124, study PRJNA320927) | seawater metagenome | isolation source: sample BD02T18 sea water enriched with oil for 18 days | place: USA:Gulf of Mexico | collected 2013-07-27
ATCTTTTATCAAGTTTAGGATTTTAAGGGGAATTACTGCATGTCTTTTGAAGCAGATGAAGAAATTTTACAGGACTTTTTAGTTGAAGCGGGTGAAATCTTAGAATCGCTTTCAGAGGAATTAGTCGAACTTGAAAATGATGTAGATAATGATGAATTACTGAATTCCATTTTCCGTGGTTTTCATACTGTAAAAGGTGGAGCAGGGTTTTTAAGTCTCAGTGAGTTGGTCGATGTCTGTCATGGCGCAGAGAATATATTCGACTTATTGCGTACAGGAAAGCGCTCAGTTAATGCTGAGCTCATGGATACCATTTTATCAGCACTAGACACTGTCAATGATATGTTTGTGTTGGTACAAAATAAAGAGCCACTCGAGCCTGCAGATCCTAACCTGCTGGCAGAACTTGCCCGACTCAGTACACCTGAAGTAGCAAGCCCCGTTATTAGTGAAGTGGTTGAACAACCTATTGATAAAGATGAAGACTCAAACTCAAACGATGAAATGAGTGAAGATGAATTTGAAAGATTATTAGACGAATTGCATGGGTCTGGTAGTGTGGCAGCTGTTTCACCTCCTATAGAAAAAGTATCTGAGTCACCTGCAAATTCGATCACTGATGCTTCAAGTGATGAAATATCAGATGATGAATTTGAATCCTTGTTAGATGAGCTACACGGACAAGGAGCCTTTTCAGTTGACGCCACCGCGACAGAAAACAGCACTTTAAATACAGCCAGTGATGATATCGATGACTTGGAGTTTGAAAAGTTATTAGATGAACTACATGGTAAGGGTAATGCACCTAAAGCTGTTGAAAATCCTATAGTTACCGAGAATGCTAGCATTCCAGCGCCTACCCCTGAAAATAAAGTACAACCAAAGGCCACTGCTCCGAAAAAAGCAAGTCAGAAAAAAGCAAAAGTCGAGCCTGACAAAACAGCAGCGAAAAAAGCAGTTCCAGCCCCTGCACCTCAAGGTGAAACAACGGTACGAGTTGATACAAAACGATTAGATCAAATTATGAATATGGTCGGAGAACTCGTTTTAGTAAGAAATAGATTAACAAGCTTAGGATTAGTATCTGACGATGAAGATCTAAGTAAGGCGGTTACCAATCTAGATGCGGTAACGACAGACCTTCAAGGTGCTGTCATGCAAACCCGCATGCAGCCGATTAAAAAAGTATTCGGCCGCTTTCCTCGTGTTGTTCGTGATTTAGCTCGTAGCTTGAATAAAGATATTTCATTGGTATTAGAAGGGGAAGATACAGATTTAGATAAAAATCTAGTAGAAGCACTCGCGGATCCTTTGGTACATTTAGTCAGAAACTCAGTAGATCATGGTATTGAAGCCCCTGATACACGAGAAGCAATGGGGAAAACGAGGGAAGGTACGGTACTTTTATCAGCTTCGCAAGAAGGTGATCATATCCTGTTAACCATCAAAGATGATGGTGCAGGAATGGATGCTGAAAAACTGAAGAGTATTGCGATTGATCGCGGTGTACTTGATGAAGAATCTGCGGCTCGAATGTCCGATAAGGAAGCCTACAGCCTTATTTTTGCCCCTGGATTTTCTACCAAAACTGAGATTTCAGAAGTCTCAGGACGTGGTGTTGGCATGGATGTTGTCAAAACCAAAATTACACAGCTTAATGGTACGGTAAATATTGATTCAGAGCTTGGTGTTGGCACCATTCTCGAAATTAAAGTTCCATTAACTTTAGCAATATTACCTACATTAATGGTGGTTGTTGGTAAGCAAACTTTTGCTTTACCTTTGGCCTCAGTTAATGAAATCTTCCATCTAGATTTATCTAATACCAATAGTGTTGATGGACAATTAACCATTATAGTTCGAGAAAAAGCAATCCCGTTGTTTTATTTAGATGAATGGTTAGTGCGTGATTTTGTTGAAAAATCGCGTGATAAAGGTCATGTAGTTATCGTACAACTAGGAAATCAACAAGTTGGTTTTGTCGTTGATAGTTTAATTGGCCAAGAAGAAGTTGTTATTAAACCTCTTGATAGATTATTGCATGGTACACCAGGGATGGCAGGCGCTACTATTACAAGTGATGGCGGTATTGCCTTAATTTTAGATATAGCAAATATGCTTAAATTTTATGCGAAAAAGTCACCCGTTAATAAAAGATTACGAAATTAGTTACTCACAATTAAAAGACGTAAATATATGACAATAGTGTGAATATTTGGTGTGAAAATAAATAGTATAAGCAGAGAGATTAAATGGCCTACAAGGTACTTGTTGTTGATGACTCTAGTTTTTTTAGACGTAGAGTCACCGACATCCTTAATAAAGATCCAAAGTTAGATGTTATTGATGTGGCTGTTAACGGCCAAGAAGCTGTAGATAAAGCCCTGTTGCTTAAACCTGATGTCATTACGATGGATATCGAGATGCCAATTCTTAATGGCATTGAGGCTGTAAGAAAAATTATGGCTCGCTCTCCGACATCGATATTAATGTTTTCTTCTTTAACTCATCAAGGGGCAAAAGCAACGTTAGAGGCTCTTGATGCCGGAGCATTGGACTTTTTACCTAAGAAGTTTAGTGAAATAGCTAAAAATAGCGATGAAGCCGGCAGTTTATTACGCCAAAGAGTTATTGAAATAGCAAGACAATCTGAACACGCTAGGCCGCGAACTCGTATTCGTCCTACAGCGAGTAATATTAGCCCAAAACCATCAAGATTAGTTGCAGAGCAAAATAAGGCATCGACATTATCAACGTCTACAGTCACTCAAGAGAGAAGAGCTGTAACTTCGAATGCTCGAAAATCTGGAAAACACTATAAGTTATTGGCCATAGGTACTTCTACAGGTGGCCCTGTAGCACTACAAAAAATATTGGTACAACTTGAGGCTGACTTTCCTTTACCTATTATTATCGTGCAACATATGCCGGCAGCCTTTACTGCAGCATTTGCTAGTCGTTTAAACTCTCTATGTAAAATATCTATTAAGGAAGCTGCTGATGGCGATGTATTGAAACCTGGCTGTGCTTATTTAGCTCCAGGCGGACGGCAAATGATCATCACAGGAAGTGAGAATGCAGCAAAACTCAAAGTTATTGATGACGACTCACCTAAGATAACTTTTAAACCGAGTGTTGATATTAGTTTTGGCTCAGCAGCAAAGACATTTACAGGTAAAGTTCTTGGGGTTATTTTAACGGGAATGGGCTCTGATGGTAAAGAAGGAGCAAGAATGCTCAAAGCTAAAGGCTCAACTATTTGGTCGCAAGATGAGCAGTCTTGTGTCGTTTATGGTATGCCTCAGGCTGTTGATAAAGCCGGTATATCTGAATTATCGCTCTCATTAGATGCTATGGCAACTTCAGTGGTGAAGGAAGTCAGTTGTGGATAAGCTGAGTATTGCGGGTCTTGCCATTGCTATCCTAGCTGTATATGTCGGGTTTAGTTTAGATGGAGGCCATTTATCAGCTTTATTTGAACTGCCAGCGTTTATTATTGTTTTTGGTGGCACCTTAGGTGCCGTCATGCTGCAATCTTCCATAGGACAATTTACCCATGCAATGTCATTGCTTAAGTGGGTTTTTTTACCGCCTAAATATGATATGGAACAAGGCATTAGCGAGATTGTTGTTTGGTCAACTAAGGCAAGAGAAAAAGGATACTTAGCATTAGAAGATACAGCACTAGAAATTGAGGATAGTTATACTCAAAAAGGTTTAAATCTACTTGTTGATGGTATTGAGCTGGAAAATTTTAGAGTTGCTTTAGAGTTAGATTTAGATATATATCGCGAACATAATTTACGTTCTGCTAATGTTTATGAAGCGATGGGAGGTTATAGTCCTACTATCGGTATTCTAGGTGCTGTACTTGGTTTAATTCATGCGATGAGCAATTTAACAGAACCTGCATTATTGGGGCAGGGTATAGCGACCGCGTTTATTGCAACAATATACGGCGTTGGTTTTGCCAACTTATTTTATTTGCCTATTGCGAATAAAATTAGAGCTATAGTCCACGAACAAACCATGTATCGCGAAATGATTTGTGAAGGATTAGTTTCAATTGCCCATGGAGAAAATCCCCATGCAATAGAAAATAAATTATCAGCTTTTAGGTTAGAACAATGAACCGTTGGCGTAACAGAAGAGCCGCGGTAGAGCATGATAATATACATCGCTGGTTAGTCTCTTATGCAGATTATATGACACTGATGTTTGCTCTTTTCGTTGTGTTATACGCCATGGCAATGGTAAACGAAAAACCTTTTGACAGTATTACAGAGTCTTTTGGGCGAGTATTTCAAGCCTCAGAAGAGGAAACTAAAAATCGTGGTCATGGCGATAGTGTTTTAATGGTTAATACCAGTAAGACGAATGTGAAGTTATATGGTAATGGTATCCTAGAAGTTGCTGGTCCAGAGTTAGTTGATAATGAAAAAAACTTGTCTAATATCTCTGATTCAAAAGTGGGTAGCAATTTAAGTTCGTTGGAAAAAGAACTCCACACTGCATTGTATGATCTTGTTGAGTCTGGTTTTGCCCAGCTTCAAATCGATGGTGACTGGTTAGAAATTGAATTAAATAGTGGTTTGTTATTTCCTAGTGGTTCATCATCAGCCACCCACTCTGCTGAAGCTATTTTGACAGTGATTTATGATGTGATTGGTCAAGCAAGTAACTTCATCCGGATAAGAGGTTATACAGATAACCAAGTTATTAATACCGAGATATATTCTTCAAATTGGGAGCTTTCTGTTTTTCGAGCTACAGCTATCTTGCGAGTTTTGGAAAAGCTGGGACTAAACCCTGCCCGTATGGCCATTGAAGGTTATGGACAATATTATCCTAGTGCTGATAATTTAACGCCTGAAGGAAGAGCAAAAAACAGAAAAGTAGTTGTGGCTATCTCAAAGTATGGCCTTGAAAAAACCAATTTACTGCAAGCGCCAACTATTACAGTACAAGATGTTGAAAAAGTTAAGTTAGAAGGGGCAACAGCTGTAGAAGAAACAGATGCAACGAATAGTATTAAAGTCATTAGATTGAAAAATGGTGGTATTCGTATCACAACGCGAAATGAAAATAATACTGTTGATAATCCGGAATAAAAACGTACTGTGATGTCGAGGTATAGTTAAAGAGCAAATAGTAGTAAAACAATTCAGAATAATTAATTAATTAATAATAAGTGAGTAGTGCTCTTGGTAGTGTGGACAGTTGCAAATCAAAAAGGTGGTGTTGGTAAAACTACAACCACGATAGCACTTGCTGGTGTTTTAGCTGAACAAGGGCATCGGGTGTTATTAGTTGATACTGACCCCCATGCTTCGTTAAGTTATTATTTTGGTATTGAGTCTGAAGATTTGGATCTGAGTGTTTATGAATTGTTTACACAGCTATCGTCACGGGAGCAAATTCTACAAACGTTATGTCCAACTCAATATCCAAATATTGATATTTTACCCGCTACGATGGGCTTAGCTACCCTAGACCGTTCTTTGGGTAGTAAAGGTGGTATGGGTTTAGTGTTAAAAAAGGCAATACAAAAAGTTGCAGAAAGTTATGACTATGTCTTAATGGATTGTCCACCAGTACTCGGTGTACTTATGGTAAATGCTTTAGCTGCAGCTGACCGAATTATTATTCCAGTTCAAACAGAATTTTTGGCGTTAAAGGGTTTAGATCGAATGATAAGAACCTTGGAAATAATGCAAGGTGAGCAAGATACTCCTTTTCAATATACAATAGTACCAACGATGTTTGATAAAAGAACAAAAGCCTCCATACTGGCGTTTAAAAAGCTACAGGAAGTTTATACTAATAAGATATGGCCTGGTGTGATCCCTATTGATACCAACTTTAGAAACGCAAGTTGTGAGCAAAAAGTTCCGTCAGATTATGCTGCTAATTCACGTGGTACATTAGCTTATAAAAGTTTATTAAACTATTTGGTTAAGAAAAGTATGCAGTACAAAGAGGTTGGACGCTAAATGGGTAAATCATTAACGGCTAGTAAAAAGATAATGAAAAATTACTTATCTGAACTACTATCAGAGCCGGAGGTAGCTGTAGAATCGCCTCAACAAAGGAGTGGTAAGAAAACAATCACTAGGCCTTTAGCGCAAAAAGAAAACCATTCTTTAGAAAGTTTATTAAAAACGGTAAGTGAGCCCAAACAAGCTGAGATTACAAAAGAAGTTACTATTAACGACTCAACCGAGGTTGAGCTATTCCCAATCTCTTCAGAAGAAAATTTTTCGGTAGTATCAAAGTTACCAAAGAAAAGTTATCGACAAGGTGACTTCCAAGCTATGTTTTTTGAAGTCGCAGGTTTAACTATTGCTGTACCCTTAATTGAGTTAGGCGGTATTCATAAAGTTGATAAAACCAATAGTTTAATGGGTAAACCTGATTGGTTTAAAGGAGTAATGCTTTATCGAGATGAAAAAATTAATGTTGTCGATACTGCTTTATGGGTTATGCCAGAGAAATGTGATCAAGCATTAAAAGACTCATTAAATTATCAATATATTATTATGCTCAATGATAGTTCTTGGGGACTAATGGCTGAACAGTTAGTTGATACTGTCGTTTTGTCACAAGATGAAGTTAAATGGTTAGACTCTAATGAAAAACGTCCGTGGTTGGCTGGTTTAGTTAAAGAAAAAATGTGTGCCTTACTCGATGTAAGTGCTTTGATTGAATTGCTTAATAAAGGTAGTGATATCAATCAAAAATAGTAAATTATCCCTATTTACTTTGTAGGGAACTTATAAAATAAGTTATTTGAGAGGCAAAAGATATGTCAAATGAAAGACGAAGTGCAAGTGATAAAGTTGAAGCTAATGATGAGGTATTGCAATGGGTAACCTTTAAATTAGAAAATGAAACCTACGGTATCAACGTGATGCAGGTTCAAGAAGTATTACGTTATAGTGAAATAGCTCCAGTTCCAGGCGCACCACTTTATGTACTTGGTATTATTAACTTACGCGGAAATGTTGTTACTGTTATCGATACTCGCTCTCGTTTTGGTTTAGAGCCATGTGATATTACAGATAATACTCGTGTAGTGGTAATAGAATCAGAAAAGCAAGTTATAGGTATTCTCGTTGATAGTGTTGCTGAGGTTGTCTACTTAAAATCATCAGAAATTGATGTAGCCCCTAATGTTGGAAATGAAGAAAGCGCTCAGTTTATTCAGGGGGTGTCGAATCGTGAAGGTGAATTACTCATTTTGGTTGATCTAGACAAGCTACTTTCTGATGATGAGTGGGATGAGCTTAAACAGTTCTAATTCTATAGCTTCGGCTCTGTAATCATTGTCCGAAAGTCTATTTTCGGGCTTTGTTTTTTGCCGTAGTGTAATTATTTATTTAGTTTTATTTAAGGCAACAGTTCTTAATGTCATTATTAGCGGTTCCAATTATTGCAGTGTTAGCCCTTTTTCTTGTATTACTCACGAGTACACTGCTATTTGTTTATTTAAGTAAGCTCAAAAATAAAATGGAAATGCTAAATGTACAAATGCAAAGCACTTCATTATTGGTGGATGATTTACAAACACTGAATAACAAATTGCAACAAGAACTGAATGAATTGGTGAGCCGCAATGAACGGCTTGCTACAGAAAATGAGCAAGTATCAAAACAGCTAGAGCATCGTATTAAAAGTTTACAAAATCAATCTATCGAACAACAACAATTGTTTGCGCAATGGCAAGATAGTCAAGGGCAGGATAAATTTTATAATCGTGCTTTTAAATTAGCGGCGAAAGGGGCTGATATTGAAGAGATTATGAGTGAATGCGAGCTACCTAGAGCAGAAGTTGAAATGCTGATGTCTGTTTATCAACAACGTGCTAGGTCCAAGTAAGAACCGTCCAGTAATATGTATTGTAATGAATTAAGTGAAACTGTAGTTAAACGTTATTCACGCAACTATGCATTATATGTTAAAGTGCCATCTTTTTTATTGCGCATTTATATAACGGCAAGGATTTAAGCCCTGTGAGCTCAGCTATAACGCTATACTTTCGACTTCTAATATTAGTTTTTATTCTCATTCTTTCTGGGTGTTCTTCGACACCTGAGGAGCAGACTCAATCAGAGGTGACTCAATCGACTGAAGTCAGTGATCCAAGAGATCCCTTTGAAGTGATAAATAGACCATTTTGGACGTTTACATGGGACTATGTAGATAAATATATCGCGAAACCTGCATCTGAGGTCTACACCACTTATACCCCCCCGTTTTTACGTACCGGTTTGTATAATATGGCACTGAATTTAAATGAACCCGCAAGCATTATTAATAATGCTCTTCAATTAAAGTTCACAGCCGCAGCAAAAAGTACTGGCAGGTTTGTGCTGAACTCTACTATTGGTTTGTTCGGTTTTTATGATCCTGCTAGTGATTTTGATTGGTCAGGTGAACAAGAAGAATTCGGTGAAGTTTTGGGAACATATGGCGTTGGTGATGGACCGTATTTAGTCGTTCCTGGTCTAGGGCCAAGCTCTGTTCGTGAAGAAGTTGGTGATTATGTGGACCGTCTTTATTGGCCCTTGGCAATAATTGATTTTTGGCCTAATATCGCACGCCTAGGGATACTAGCACTAGAGAAAAGAGCTGCAATACGAGATCAAGAGCAGCTAGTTGTTGAGTCAGAGGATCCTTATGAATTTATTAAAAATGCCTATTTTCAAAACATGAATTATAAACTCTATGATGGCAATCCACCCATCATAATTGATGAAGCTGAAGAAGCTGAAATAGATGCATTTCTCGATGAATTTGATGATATCGACTAATTTTAGAATAAACGAGTACCTATGCCGATAACTATTTGGTAGAATTGCGGCAATTTTTTATACACACCATATTGGAATTATTAAATGAATATTATTGAAGGTTCGTTTGAAGCAAAAGGTAAGAAGTTTGCTATCGTTGTATCACGTTTTAACCACTTTATTGTTGATAGTTTATTAGAAGGCGCGATCGATGCACTTAAACGTCATGGTAATGTTAATGACGAAGATATTACTGTCGTTCGCGTACCGGGTGCCTACGAGTTACCTCTAGTAGCTAAAAAAATTGCTAAAAAAGGTGAGTCTGATGCCATTATTGCTATTGGCGCCGTTATTCGTGGTGGTACTCCACACTTTGATTTTGTTGCTGGTGAATCAAATAAAGGTCTAGCACAAGTTTGTTTAGACGCTGAGATTCCAGTTTCATTTGGTGTGATCACAACCGACTCTATTGAGCAAGCCATTGAGCGTGCTGGTACTAAAGCTGGTAATAAGGGTGCTGAAGCTGCTCTTGGTGCATTAGAAATGGTTAATGTATTAGATAAAATTTAATTTCTAAACTTAAGAAAAGTGGAAACATATTGTGAAACCTTCTCCTAGAAGAAAAGCCCGTGAACTTGCAGTACAAGCTGTTTATTCATGGCAAGTTAGTAAAAATCCTATAAATGATGTTGAAGTCAACTTTATCACAGACAACAGTAAACGTCGGTTTGATATTGAATACTTTCAATTATTATTTCGTGGTGTAACCGCCAATGTTGGTTCAATAGATGACGCTATTATTCCTTATGTAGACCGTCCTCTTGATGATATCGACCAAGTGGAAAAGGCTATCTTGCGTGTGGCAGTGTTTGAACTGAAAGATTGTACAGATGTGCCTTATCGTGTAGTGATTAATGAAGCGATTGAGTTAGCTAAATCGTTTGCTGCAGATGATAGCCATAAATTTGTTAACGGTGTTTTAGATAAAGCTGTTAAATTAATTCGCCCTGAAGAATAACCTACTATTATCAAAGTATTAGTATATAAAGGTTTAGCATGAAAGAGTTCGAGTTGATAAAGCATTTCTTCACCAAACAGGCCGTTAAACGGAAAGATGTTGTACGTGGTATTGGTGACGACTGTGCGGTTTTATCACCTATTGAGAATCAAAATATTGTGGTAACTACCGATACATTAGTTGCTGGAGTACACTTTCCATTTGAGACTAGCCCTAGAGCGATAGGTCACAAAGCTGTTGCTGTTAATTTATCTGATATTGCTGCAATGGGCGCTAAGCCAAGTTGGTTATCGCTAGCGATAACGTTACCTAATATTGACGAAGCCTGGTTAATTGAGTTTTGTGAAGGTGTCTTTGAACTTTGTGAGTTTTATAATGTAGAACTCATTGGTGGAGACACGACACAAGGGCCTTTAAGTATAACTATTACTGCTCAAGGGCTTACGCCTGAAGGCAATTATTTATCACGTTCTGGCGCCAAATCAGGTGATTGGCTTTATGTTACGGGTGAACTCGGCGATGCCGCATTAGCTTTACAGCAAATAACCGGAAAAGTGGAAATCGAATCCCAGTTTATTGATATTATAAAAAATAAGCTTGATTACCCAAAACCTCGCGTTTTAGCGGGACAAACGCTCCGTGAATATGCCTCTGCTGCGATCGATCTTTCTGATGGTTTAATTGCAGATTTGGGACATATTTGTCAAGCGTCAAATGTTGGTGCAAATATTGTTTTGGATGCTCTTCCACTCTCTACTATTATGCGTGATAGTTTGCTTGCAGATGATGCTATTACCTTGGCATTATCTGGTGGTGATGACTATGAACTGTTATTTACCGTGAATGAAGATAATAAAGTAGGCATGGAAACAGCTATGTCGAATGCAGGTACTAAGGTAACTTGTATCGGACAATTGAATGCATCTCAGACTATCTCAACTACATTAAATAATAAGCCAATTCCAATTAATACCGTCGGTTTTGAACACTTTTCCGAGTAGCTTCATTACAATTTACTAATTAATAAGCAATTACTATATGTCGGGTAAAAATACAAAAGTTAACTTTAACCTTGCTAGTCCTATCCAGTTTTTGGCACTAGGTTTTGGTAGTGGATTGGCACCCAAAGCCCCAGGTACTTTTGGAACTCTTGCAGCGGTGCCATTGTTTTTACTAATGAGTACTTTGCCTCCTTTATTTTATGGTTTGCTTGTTGTAGTTATATGTCTGTCAGGTATTTACATTTGTGGTAAGGCGGCGAGTGATGTTGGTGTTCATGATCATGGTGCAATTGTTTGGGATGAGTTTGCTGGTTTCTTTATAACAATGTTTATGATACCGGTCAGTTGGCAGAGCGTTTTAGTTGGCTTTGCTTTATTTCGACTGTTTGATATAGCTAAGCCATGGCCGATATCTGTTGCAGATAAAAAGCTGACGGGTGGCTTTGGGATAATGTTTGATGATGTGTTAGCAGGACTACTTTCACTCGCTATCATGCATATTATTTTCTAACAAACTGATCTTATCAAGTCTTCACTTTCTATATAAAAGTGAGTGTTCGGACTGACAACCCTTCAATAAACATTGAGTTACTTGTTAATTTAAATCTATTTTACTTAGAATTCATACACCACTTAAAAGAGCCGTTGCTTCTCGTTCACTCATCATTGCAGTTTTCTTTACTTCTTTACTTTAGATCAATAGTATTTTAGCCATATTTGCGCTACTTTTAATGCTAGGTGATTTGTGATGCTCCTTAATCGGTTGTTGTGAGTATATTATAAATATTTATCGCATCGACTTGTTTTAGCAAAACTTGCCCTCAGGTCTATTCTTAAGTGACATGGTTTTAATGAAATGTCATTTAGGTAAGTTAGTCTTTATGTAATAGTAAAAAAGGAATACCTATGAAAATAAATCTTTCTGGTCATCATGTAGAAGTTACTGATTCAATCAAAGAGCATATCGAAGAAAAATTCTCTAAAATAGCTAACCACTTTCCAACGCTAATTGCCTTAGACGTAATTATTTCTAAAGAACATAATAAACATCAAGTTGAGTTAACCACAACTTATGAAGGGGGCCGAATTTCCGCCACAGGCACCGATGCTGTAATGTATCCTGCTATTGCTAGTGCAGCAAAGAAATTAGACGCGGCGCTTAAGCATAGAAAGGGCCAACTAAAAGCCAACCTACATACTAAACCGGATCCTACGACACCTGAGATTGCTCATGAGAAAGTTCAAGAAATGAACTTAGCTTAAAGCTTGAAAGTGTTAATAATAAAAAAGCTGTTGAACTTTGTTCGCAGCTTTTTTTTTTCAAAAAATTTATACTATTCCCTATTTAGTACAAATAATTACTGTATTAAATGCTCTCTGTGTAATAATCAACTTAATCATAATAAAGGCATTAACCTTAAAAGGAATATTTTGATGCTCAAGCGCTTTTTAATAAAAACTACCTGCTCTAACTCTACTTCGAATAAACTTGTCCTTCTTGGGCTTTTATCTCTGGCACTTACCGCATGCGGTAAGGAAGAGATTAAAGCTAAACCGCCTGCACCAGCAGTATCTGTTTATTCAATTCAATCAAAATCTGTGGGTGGGTATCGTGAGTTTGTTGCAAGAACGGAAGCTTCAAAAGAAGCTAACCTTCGCGCTAGAGTAGAAGGTGAATTACTTGAGCGTCGTTTTCGTGAAGGTAGTTACGTAGAAAAGGGCCAAGTGTTATTAAGAATAGACCCTGCTGCCTATGAAGCAGCCTTGTCTTCGGCAAAAGCAGATTTAAATTCAAAAAAATCTGGAGAAGAAAATGCCAAGCGTAATTTAAAGCGAGCAAATGATCTCATTAATGATGGTTACATTTCTCAATCAGATTTTGACCGATTAACAACCGAAGAATCACAAGCACGATCTGCAGTAAAGTCTGCAGAAGCTGCTCTTGAACAAGCTGAACTTAATTTAAGCTACACCACAATTACCGCACCTTTTAGTGGTCTCATTGGTAAAGTAAATTACAACGTGGGAAATATAGTTAGCCCTACGAGTGAGGCTTTGGCTACTCTTATTATTCGTGATCCTATTTTTGTTAGTTTTCAAGTAGAAGAAAGCACTTATGTTTCATATCAACAATCCCATCAAGGAGCGGCAAGTGAGGAAGGAGGGGAGTTTGATATTTCTTTACGTTTGCCAAACAATTCAGAATACCCAGAAAGAGGGGAATTAGATTTTGCCGATACTAAGATCTCAGAAGGCATGGGCACTGTTGAGCTGAGAACTGTATTTCCTAATCCTAATAATATTATTATACCGGGTTTATTCGTGACCTTGATTCTTGAAAATAAAAGTAAAGAAGAAATGGCATTAATTCCACAAGCAGCAGTACAAGAAGGTCAGCAAGGAAAGTTTGTTTTAATTGTAGATGAAAATAATAAAGTAAAACAACGCCATGTAGTGCTAGGTAGAAGAATTAATGCTATGTGGGTTGCTGAAAAAGGGGTTTCAATTGGTGAAAAAGTCATCATTGAAGGATTGCAAAAAGTTCGTCCTGGCATTGAAGTTAGAGGCATTGAGAAGCATGTTGATCCACTCGTCGGTACCATATCAGATATTGATGATAAATCAGTAGACTCTTCAAAAGTGACTGAACCAGTAATTAACCCTAGTGCTACAACGGATAAGTAATCAAGGACGATTCTATGATCAGTAAAACCTTTATCAATCGGCCTAAATTTGCGTTTGTAATATCTATTGTTATTACGCTCGCTGGTTTAATCGCCATGAGTGTGCTTCCGGTAAACATGTACCCTGAAATAACACCACCCCAAGTTCAAATATCAGCTGTTTACCCAGGAGCAAGTGCACAAATTGTAGAAGAATCAGTGATTCGGCCCATTGAGGAACAAATCAATGGTGTTGAAGATATGATGTACATTGAATCTTCTGCTTCTAATAATGGTAGTGCTGTAATCACAGTATTTTTTAAAGTTGGTACCGATGGTGATATTGCACAGGTAAATGTGCAAAACAGGGTCGCGCTGGCAACGAGTTCATTACCATCAGAGGTAACGCGTCAAGGGGTTGATGTAAAGAAAAAATCTAGTTCTATGTTGTTAGGTATTAACTTGTTTGCTGAGCAAGAAGGTATCAATCAACTCTTCTTAAGTAACTATGCAACTAACTACCTAACGGAGCCACTTGGGCGGATTAAAGGTGTTGCTTCAGCTGAAGTGATGGGGGAAATGACCTACAGCATGAGAGCTTGGCTAAACCCAGAACGGATGTCATCACTGAGTATTACGGTTACTGAAGTGCAACAAGCACTGCAAGAACAAAACATGATTGTTGCTGCGGGTAAGTTAGGTGCTAGCCCAGCTCTGCCAAATCAGCAATTTGAATACTCTATCCAAGCTAAAGGTCGATTACAGACACCTGAAGAATTTGGTCAAACGATAATTCGAGCTCAGCGCAATGGTAACTTTATCAGGCTAAGTGACATTGCACGTCTAGAGCTTGGCGCGGAAGACTACTCAACACAAGCAAGACTAAATGGTAAAGAAACTGCATTTCTTGTTATTTATCAATTGCCTGATGCCAATGCGACTGAAGTTGCTTCTTTAGTTAAAGCGGAAATGGTAAAACTCTCTGAACGCTTTCCTGACGGTTTAGAATATGTCATTCCCTACGATACTACTAAATTTATAGATCGCTCAATTGAAGAGGTGGTTGTTACTTTATTTCAAGCAATTATCTTAGTTATCTTAGTTGTCTTTTTATTCCTACAAAATTGGCGAGCGACTATTATTCCCACCTTAGCAATTCCAGTATCCCTAATTGGTACTTTTGCTTTTATGATCTTGATGGGTTATTCAATAAACACAATTACTTTATTTGGTTTAGTGCTTGCTATTGGTATCGTTGTTGATGACGCTATTATTGTTATTGAGAATGTTGAACGTATATTAAAAGAAGAACAATTGCCGATTAAAGATGCAGTAACTAAAGCAATGGATCAAGTCTCTGGTCCTATCATTGCGACTACGCTTGTTTTATTAGCTGTATTTGTACCTGTTGCCTTTATGCCTGGCATAACAGGTGAATTGTATAAACAGTTCTCTGTGACTATTTCTTTTGCCGTACTGATTTCCTCATTAAATGCTCTAACCTTGAGCCCTGCATTATGTACAGTGCTTTTAAGTGCTGAAAAAATGAAACCAATCAAGTGGTTAATACCATTTGAAAGCCTTATAACTAAGTCGACAGGGGTCTATAGCAAGACTGTTGGTTTTATGCTTAAACGACTTACCCGAGTTGGACTTTTTGTTGGTTTAATTTTTATTGGTGCTGGTTGGTTAACCACTGCTGTTCCTACGGCATTTTTACCTGGAGAAGATCAAGGTTATCTTTTTGTCGATATTCAGTTACCAGATGCTGCTTCAAGTAATCGTACTCAAGCGGTATTAGACAAAATAACACCCACTATTTTAAGCGATGCTGCCGTTGATGATATTATCACTGTATCAGGTTTCTCATTACTTGGTGGTGCCGGTTCAAATAATGGTCTTGCCATCATTCTCCTTAAAGATTGGGAAGAAAGAACGACACCAGAGCTGGGCTTGAGGCAGATAATTCCTCGCTTGATGGGGCAATTATGGACCATGCCAGATGCTCAAATTATGGTCTTTAATCCACCACCTATTCCTGGTTTGGGTAATAGCTCAGGCTTTGATTTTAAGTTACAAGATAGTGAAGGTCGTGATCCGGCAGAATTAGCGCAAGTGATGAATGGTCTTATTTATGAAGCCAATCAACGACCTGAGCTATCACGTGTTTTTAGTACTTATCGTGCCAATGTACCGCAATACTTTTTAGAAGTAGATCGCAATAAAGCAAAAGCACAAGGTGTCGCATTATCTGATATTTTTGCTACTTTACAAGCGCAGTTAGGCTCTTTATATATTAATGACTTTAGTCAGTTTGGTCGTACGTATCGTGTGACGATTCAGGCAGAAAGTAAGTACAGAGCTGAGCCTTCAGATCTTCGATATTACTTCGTTCGTAATAAAGACGACGAGATGGTACCACTAACGACTTTAGCAAGTGTTAAACCCATCTTAGGGCCAACTACGATAAGTCACTTTAATCTATATCGTAGTGCTAGTATCACTGGTAATGCTGCTCCTGGATACTCTTCAGGTCAATCTATTGATGTAATGGAGGAATTAGCTAGCACATTACCTCAAGGTTATATTTATGAATGGTCAGGGCAGTCGAAACAAGAGCTTGAAGCGGGTAATTTAGCTCCGATATTATTTGGTTTAGCGATTATCTTTGTTTACCTGTTCTTAGTGGCGCAGTATGAAAGCTGGACAATACCATTCTCCGTTATTGCCGCAGTGCCTTTAGCATTATTTGGCGCCATGTTAGCACTATATACTGTAGGTATGGCTAATAATATCTATGCACAAGTTGGCTTGGTTTTATTAATAGGCCTTTCGACTAAAACTGCGATTCTAATCGTTGAATTTGCCATGGAGCAAAGAGCGGCTGGTGAAACGATAATGAATGCAGCACTTAATGCCGCTAGAATGCGTTTTCGAGCGGTATTAATGACTGCTTTCTCGTTCATACTAGGTGTTTTACCGCTTGTTTTTGCAACGGGAGCAGGGGCTGGAAGTCGTGTTTCTTTGGGTATAACAGTACTCGCAGGTATGATAGCTGCAACACTGTTTGGCACGTTACTCGTACCTTATTTCTACCTATTGATACAACGTATGAGAGAGAAATTTAAGGGACAAACTGACGTCACTTAAGAGAGTTTTTGACTGGAAGCACAATAAAAAAGGGCACATAATAGGTGCCCTTTTTTATCTCTTTGCTTTCTCATAATTATGAGGGATATATAACATGGAATGATTACCTTTCACCATGCTCACTTTCAAAGGTAACCAAGCTAATTATTGGTTTTCTAGCTTATAGTTTATTCTTGATCTGGCTTGTTCTCTTCTTCAGCAAGTTTAGCTCTTTCTGCTTTTGAGACATATTTAGGTTTATTACTGGTATGTAATTTTGAATTCGCTTTTTTAGCTTTCTTTTTCAAAATGCTGTTAATTTTCTTTTTTCTGTTCATGTGTTTATCTCGGTATCAAACTAAAGTTATTTTGGCTGTAGACCATTAAAAAATAAGCGTCAAAAGCATCAAAGGAAGATACGGGTATATCACCGTTGGCTTTATTGAACTTCGGACATACTCAGTAATAAGCTCGGTAGTCTTAGGGCGGTTTTCTCGCCAGTACTTATAAACTAAATGCGGTTTATTTGACTCAGGTATCAGCTCTTCTTCAGGAAGCGCTAATTTATCTTCAATTGTTAATATTGCATTTGCTGTTCTTTGCTGAAAGGTTTTCCATATGGCTTCTTGTAACCATAGTATAGCTACTATGAGTAGTGTAACAAAAGTTGTAACTGAAAAAGTAAAAGCAATTAAAGTGAGTATTGTCGCAACAAGCTTGATAATTAAGGCATAATTTTCATAAGTTTCATGGTTGTTATGTAAAGTATGCCATTGCTCTACTAATAACTGTTTTGAATCTGTAATCATAGGTTTGAATATACTGGGGTTGTACAATAATTACTGTTATTATGCGCGCATTATCTATCTCATGAAAGTTTTCTTATCTTTCTATTGATAGCTTTCTTCTTTTTGGCTTAGTTTTGACTAAGCCGCTTTAATCCAGAGGCGTTTATTTTGAGTACAAATACAACTACTTCATCATTAGCTTTTACTTCGTTAGGCTTGAAACAAGATTTAGTTAAAAACTTATCATCGCTTGGCTATGAGCAAATGACTCCCATTCAGGCTAAAACGCTACCTGAATTGCTTAATGGAAAAGATGTTATTGGTGAAGCCAAAACTGGCTCAGGTAAAACAGCAGCCTTTGGTTTAGCTTTACTGAACAAACTTGAAGTTAAACGCTTTCGTATCCAGTCTATGGTGTTATGTCCGACTCGTGAGCTGGCTGATCAAGTAGCAAAAGAATTGCGAAAATTAGCGCGTGGTATTCATAATATAAAAATATTAACACTTTGTGGCGGAACACCGTTTGGGCCGCAAATAGGCTCATTAGAGCATGGCGCACATATTATTGTAGGTACGCCAGGTCGTATTGAAGAACATGTTATTAAAGGCACTTTGCCGTTAGAAAACTTGAACTTATTAGTGTTAGATGAAGCTGATCGCATGTTAGAAATGGGCTTTCAAGCTGCACTTGATAATATCGTAGGGCGTACACCACTGGCTCGTCAAACATTACTCTTCAGTGCTACCTTCCCTGAGCAGATTAAGGCTATTAGTGATAGTATCATGACAGATCCTGTATTAGTGAAAGTCGCCTCAAGTGAAAATAAATCGACCATTAGCCAAAAGTTTTTTAAAGTTAACAATGATGAAGAACGTCTCGATGCACTGCGTTTATTGTTATTAGATAACCCAGTTGAATCGACAGCTATTTTTTGTAATACCAAAAAAGAAACTCAGCAAGTCGCAGAAAGCTTACATTTTGATGGCTTTAGCGTATTAGCTTTACATGGCGATTTAGAGCAACGTGATAGAGATCAAACGTTATTACGCTTTGCTAACAAAAGTGCTTCTATCCTTGTTGCAACCGACGTTGCAGCACGTGGCTTAGATATTGATAGCTTAGACTTAGTTATTAATTATCATATTGCCCGAGATAGTGAAGTACATGTACATCGAATTGGCCGTACAGGTCGAGCAGGTAGCACTGGTATAGCTTTTTCACTGTTTAGTGACAAAGAAAGCTATAAAGTAGGGTTACTGGAAGACTATCTTGAAGCTGTTATTACACCTGAGTCACTGCCATCTTTAGCTGTGCTTTCGAATGAGCGTCATCAAGCCAAAATGGCGACTATTCAAATTGATGGCGGTAAGAAGCAAAAAGTAAGACCGGGAGATATTTTAGGTGCGCTTACTGG
>MAAB01001531.1_pt1 | contig 18799 bp, 16 predicted proteins | sample 1115991 | NCBI WGS metagenome assembly MAAB01 (sample SAMN04961124, study PRJNA320927) | seawater metagenome | isolation source: sample BD02T18 sea water enriched with oil for 18 days | place: USA:Gulf of Mexico | collected 2013-07-27
AAGGTGGAAGACTTACTTCTTAGGCTTGGTCATAAACCAAATAAAAGAAGTGGTAACGATCTGTGGTATCACAGTCCGTTAAGAACTCAAGATAAAACACCATCTTTCAAGGTTAATCTAAATTTGAATACTTGGTATGATTTTGGACGTGGTGAAGGTGGCAATATTATAGATTTAGCATGTCAGCTTTTTGAGGTTGATATGAAAGGTTCTCTTGCAAAACTTGAGTCTTTGTATTCTATGCAAACTACTTTATTTTCAGCTAATAAGGAGTTTTCACCAAGACAATCAAAAATTCAAATTGAGGAGCACATACAAAAAAAAGAACCATTACTAAAGTTAGTAAAGGAAACAGATCTAACGGAACCAAACTTAAAAAGTTATGTTAAGTCCAGAGGGATTAATCTTGTTTTGGCCAGTAGGTACTTGAGACAAATTTACTTCAAGTACAATAACCAGGATAAAACGCAATATGCAGTATCACTAAAAAATGATGCTGGGAGTTATGAGTTTAGAAATTCTTTTATGAAAGGTTTTTTAGGCAATGAGAAAACAATTACGAGTTTTAATGTGAAAGAAGGTAGCAATATTGCTGTGTTTGAAGGCATGTTTGATTTCCTTTCTTACCTTGTTGATCATAATTTAACTGAATTAAAAAGTACTGTTTTGATCATAAATTCAACAGCGTTGAAAGAAAAAGCTAAACACTTTCTATTATCTCAAAATTTCAATAAAGCATATTTTTTTCTAGATAATGATAATGCTGGTAAAGCTGTTTTTAAATTTCTAACAGACGGTTTACCGTATCAAAGTGCTGATAAATCAGGTATTTATGCTGATTTTAATGACTACAATGAGTATTTAAAATTTAAACTGGCGCTTGCTGGGGAAAATAAAAAATCTTAAACCTCATTTAAACGCCCTGTACGGTGTTTTTTTATTTTCACCCTACCTAGAGTCACAAAAGCAGGTAAAGACGCTTAAATCACGTTTAAAACGCTTCTGAAGGCACGAAAAAGCGGACGGCGGAACTTGTTTTTCAGTATGGTGATGAAAACCATCTATATTTAAAATTAAATGCTGTAATTTTTACGACTACATCAAAAAATTATTTTTTAGGAAAAATACGATAGAAATATGAGTCCGCTTTTTATTTTCCTCAGCCGGCTAATTTTTAAGATAAAGAATTTAATTTAGATTTTACTAATATAGACTTTTCCACAACTTCAATAAGAATAAGAAAAGGGATAAATATAAGGATAAAAGGCTAAGGAAAAGGATAGAGTTTTAAAATACATCTTAAGATGTTGATTTAAAGCTATTTTTCAAAAAAAAGTCTTCCGTAAAGCACAATAAAAGTCTTCCGTAAAGCACAGTATTTTGAAAAAAGTCTTCCGTAAAGCACAGTAAAAAAAACAAAAGTCTTCCGTAAAGCACAGCAAAAGTCTTCCGTAAAGCACAGTATTTTGTCCTTTTTTTGGTAAAAGTCTTCCGTAAAGCACAGTGTTTTTCTTCTTTTTTCGCTCTTGACTTAGTCATTTTTTATTTTTTAATTAACAAAAAACAAAAGTCTTCCGTAAAGCACAGTAAAAGTCTTCCGTAAAGCACAGTAAAAGTCTTCCGTAAAGCACAGTATAAAAAAGCACTTTAAACATGTCTTATTCACAGGCTATTATTTGTTTTAAATGAATATTTTTTTAACTATTCCTGCTGAATCTTTGTCTTTAATTGATGAGTGGTACTTCTTAAGGTCTTTTACATACTCATTATTATCTTCGTAATCACGCCTGTCAGGGTATGCGATTACCTTTCCCTGCATATCGATAACAAGAGCATCTTTATTTGATTGATTTGCTTTAATTTGTTCTGAAATAAATTTATCTGTAAACCAGACATTAAAGATGCAGTCTGTTGTTTTTTTAGCTCCAGAACCAGAACTATAGTGCCTCTCATACTCCCATTTTGAAACAACATCACCTTTTAGTTTTCCTAAGCTTTCGTTTACTTTTACTATTTTTCTAGTAATTTCTTTCCAATTGTTAAGGTTAGGAGCCTCTTTTAATAAGTTGACCATAGAGAAGTGGTAATGATTAGATTTCGAAGCTTGTTTGAAATTATGAACGAACTTTTTATATAAAAAAGTCGTGAACATATCAGGGCTATTAAGCGACCTTTTAAGATTAAATTCTCTATATCCATCATGTAGAACGATACGAGATATGATTGTGTGGAAGCTCACTACAAACTCAGTGTTTTTAATATCGCTATTTCTATCCTTTGAATACGACGATATAAGAGGGCCATTTACTTCTATGTTCTTATGCTTGAAGCTTATATGAGACTTAGAGAGGATTTCTAAAGCTTCTTCAAGTTGAGTGTATGAATAGGTCGCTTTGCCTGTAACGCTCTTAAAAACGTTGTGAAGCTTGTACAGCGTAGTTTTAATCGTTAAAATTTTTGCGTAATCTGGAGCCCCTTCACTACCATAAAACTCTGTTCCTGTATCATCTACGGCCAACTTGATAAGAGCTTCTAAAACCTTATATTCCTTTTTCATTGGGAAGTGTTCTTTCTCTTCATTCCCCTTTCCAATCCTAGCTGGATATCTAATCACTTCAATTTCTTGGGTTTCAAATTCTATTTGAGTACTAGTGGTCTCTAAAAATTTTCCATTAACCCTATTTACTACTTTTCTATCATCAAAAATAGCGTTAACTAGAGAATCCCATAACCGTAAAGATTGGCTGTTATTTGACTCTGATATATTGAAAAATAGGTTCAACTGAAGTGGTTGATCTTCTAAAGGAAGTAGCTCGGGTTCACTGTAATTTTTTTTAATGTCTTTTTCTTTAGTCATCATTTTTTTCGATAAAGTCTAAAATCATTTGTCTTATTTCTGCAGAAGCTGAGCGACGGCCAATCAAGCTAAGGAATTTTTCTTTTTCTGACGGCTTCACCTTCACTTGCAAAAAACCAGTAACTTTCTCTTCTTGTACTGAAAAATTTGTTTGCTGTAGACCTTCAAGTCCACCGCTTGAAGTGGCTTCATCAATAGTCGCGCCTAGATTCAATTTCTTTTTATTGCTCATAATCTTATTTACTTAGGTAGGTATAAAGTTCTTGTATTTTAGGCAAGAGATTTCTAAGCATATGCTTGTTCAATCCTCCTTCCTGTGAAAGCTGAAAAACGCTTTTCCCTTCATCTGGGAGTCTATTAATGAACTTAGATTTTGGTACAACAAAGATAGGATAAGAAAAACGTTCAACTAACGACTCTTCTAAAATCTTAGCGTCTTTCTTATCTGTGTTATTGATAAGAAGGACAATTTTTTTATTGTATTTTTCTAATTCCACAATTGTCTTAATCGCAGGCTTTAAATCTGCGTTTGATTGGTAATAGATAGGCACAACACAGTAATCAACAAACTTGGCTACCGATATAATTCTACTGTCCATAAAACCACCAAAATCAAAAACATTCCCTCTATCTTCAGAAATATCTACGTCTTGCTGATCTGGTCTTAACTCAACAATTGATTGACCTGGGTTATCAAATAAATCCTGATAAATACTGACGGTATCATTTCCAAAATCATTCGTTACTAAGTTAGATTCCGTGAAGTGAGCAAACCCAACAGCATGAGTCGTTTTCCCTTGCCCACCTTTACGAGAGTAAAAAAGTACATTAGACATAAGGTTTCCTAATTTAAGAATAATAACACTATATCACAGTTATATATAATATGGTGATACCACCAAATCATAGCATGGTGATATATATCACCCTATCACCTTACTAAAAAATCATAATTTGTCAAAAGTAATGTACGAAAAATAACCTACCCCCTAAAAAAGTTAAAAAATCAAAATCCTAGTAGGTTATTAGACGACAATTAACTTGGCTGATCGTACTACCTATCTTTTGGACTTCAGGAATTAATTTTCTCTCCTCGTATAAAAGAAAGCGACAGTACCAGGATATTGAATTAGTCGTTGAGAGTGCTTATCATTAGACAATCGGACAACCTCACGTACTCGGAAAAATGGGATTTTTACTTATTTTCTCGAAAGTGTATTTAAACGAAAAAGTGGCAACTAAAAGATAGCCAGTAGGAAAAATACAGGCAATAAAAAAGACGCCCTAAGTGTCTTTTTTTACACTATAAATAGTAGAACCGGGCACCTCTATAGCTCTCGCCTCGGCTAGCCGTTCTGATCACTAAAGCATATCTTACAAAGGTCACATTTCAGATAGTATCATAGTGATATATATCACTATGATACTAAACTTTCATATGAACAATTTCTAATACAAACTTTGGGAAGTCCATATATCCAAATCCCAATAAGGAGATTCTTAATCAAACGAATAACCTCATCCACGACGACACGTTTATCTGTGTTGATTCAGGGTATAGCGGTGCTCAAAAACGTAAAGAACTAAAAAGATGTCACAGCAGAATGGTTGATAACAGAGATGCTGAGTAAAATGAAAGTCCTGAAAAAGCTCCCTTGTATCAATAAACATCCGATTAAAACTGATTTTATCAAAGCGAGTATACGAGCTCAAAGTTGAGCACCCGTTTGGTATCATTAAGTGTCTGTTTGATTTTGTGAAAGCAAGGGACCGAGGTCTCGATAAAAATGACAACAAACTCGCCATGTTATTTTCACCGGAAAATGTTGTACTAATCGATAAGATGATTCGAGCGGCAAGGAATTGATACGTCAATCTAGGAAACAAATCAGCTGAAAACACGTCATATAGCCGCTTTTAGTTTAAGTCTGAGAATAATCTGTTCCTTAGTTAAAAATACGTTTTTCGCCTTCTGTGAATATTAAAAAAGGTGACAACTATCCTGACACAGAGGGATTTGCAGAATTATCACCCGAGCGACATTTTCTACAATGGCTTTGATTCGTAACACCGCTTTCTTTAGTTCTGAAACCAAATAACGTGTTTACTTCTTGTGCTGTGTTTGCGGTGGTTACCTGACATTTCGGACATACATGAGGTAATTTAATTTTTCCAGACATGAGTCTAATCCTTGATAATTAATAAATTCATCCAATAGTAACAGTTAAAAAATAAAAGACTATATTCAATATTTAAATTTAGAAAAAAAGTTCAAAAAATTTATTAAAATTTAAATTTTCATTACCAGGAATAAGAGGCAAAGCCCCAATGCCTTTTAAAATAAAATCCTCTTCTAGATCCATGACCATTTTTCCTGTATCCGAGCGGACGAAAAACTTAAAACTGGTACCGGGATATAGAACAATTGAACTGTTGGAATTATAGATAGAGTCCAAATATGCATGCATTTTGTTTAAATCTTCATTTTTAACATTTTTATGAACTACGTCATCACTATTTATATAAGAACTTAGTTTGTATTTAGCATCGAAATGATAGAGTTCATTAGATGATTTTTTTTGAACAGTTATGTCTGGCCGTAATGTTGTGGAGTAACTTCCCTTAGATGCAAATGAAAATGATTTGTTATAACTAATTTTGTAATTAGTATTTTCAAAGGTAGTGCTATATTTTATAGTCCCTTCTTCCATTTTTGAGCTTTTTTCAGAAACAAGAACTTTTTCACCTAATAGTTGAAATGCTAGCTTATAGAAACACCAAATTTCATAAAGCGTAGCTATGTCAACCAAGTCAGCTTTTAACTGGCTCTCAAGATCCTCATAAATGTGCTTTACAGAAAATAGAGAGTTAATGAAATATTTCATTAAAAGATCGTAGCCATCTCTAGATGTTAAGATTGTGGAGTTCGTACTTATCCTAGAAGGTCTATCTACCGAGCTAAAAAATGGATCAGCTAAAATTCTTCTGATCTCATTCAGTAGTTTTTGAGCTCTATACATTATTTCTGAAGCTAGCTTAGGAGTAGTTAAGACCTTTAAGCAAAGCTGTTGGCAATACTCGTAAAAAAATCTGACGAATTGATTTTCCGGAGTGTTATTTGATAATACAAGTTCATCTGAAAATACCTTAGTATTGAATTTTTTTCTCCCAGAAGAGAACCCATTCATAGCCAGTTGTTTAGTTATATTGGGCGTGAGTTTCTTCAACTTCCATACAGACTTGCTTATGAGCAAGGAATCATGCTTTTGTGAAGAATTGCGTTTTATTTTTTCGATTTGATAACCTGCCTGATCAAATCTATTGACGTCGAAAAACACTTGATACAAGTAGTTAAATTTATGTATGTAATCATTTTCAACAGAATCCCAGTCATTGATACAACGGTTGTAAATCGATGAATCATAAGAAAAGGAAATTCTTTTGGTAAGATTTTCAAGATCATCAATGATGAGCTTTAATTGCTCTGTTCCCTTAAGAGAAGAGTCAAATTTTTCTGATCTTATATCAAATTCACGATCAAATATTCTAATGATACCTAGAAAATTTTTTATACATAATTTTGCTATTTTATTACCTGGATACCAAGAAATATGTTTTTTAAGACTGCTCTGTTTAAAAAGTATTACGATGTCTTGACTATCTGGTGAGTCGAGGATAATGAAATACGTACGATTCTCGAATAGAGAATTATCGATTACAGGTATCTTTGGCTGTAAGCAGGAATATATGGTAAACATATTTACTCTATGAAACTTACAAAGCCTTGTGTAGACAGGGTCTTATACATTTTAATCAACTTGTTCAGGCTCCTTTTAAATATAGCATCAGTTAAATCAAGAGATTCTATTTCATTAATGCTAAAACTCTCAATATCGTATTTAGAATTAGAAAGGAAATATATTATATTTCTTAAAGGTTCATGTAACTTTGCAAAATTACCATGTAACTTAGGTAATATTTTTTGTAAAATTTGTATATCAAGAGCTGTAAGTTCAATTTTATCCGAATTATTTACAGTTGATTTTGTAATGGAAATAAAGTGAGATATTTCACTAATTGTTCTATAGCCAAAGTGCATGTTCGTCCGTTTCAGAATATTTAACAACTCCGTTATGTGTGTTTTTGTATCAGGTTCTAGAGCATCGAACATCGACAAATTTGATTGATTAAAAGATGTTAGATCTGGTAATGAGTTTAGTCTGAAATTGCTTAAATTTTGAAAATCATCGAGGTAAACATCGTTAAATTCAATGACATTAGCCCTATCTAAAACCTTAGGACTAAACATGTAGGTTGTATCATCTACATTCACAGTCCCCGTTATAAATAAATTTAAAGGGATTTCAATATTGGCACAAATTTCATCATACTCATCATCATTCGTTTGTATAAATTGACTACCAGAATATAAGTTGATGCTTTCCTGTCGTATATTACCTTTATTATCAACGGTTCTACTTTCTAAGCAACTTAAAAAATCACTGAAATAGTGTTCAACTTTAGAAAGGTTCATTTCATCTAAAATAACGAAGAAAGGATAGTTAGGATTTTCGTGAGCGAGAATCATAAACTTAAGTAGCTTAGTAACAATATATTTTTCAGTAATTGGATTAAAGTAACCAAATAATTCAGAAGAGTCTGTCCAATTACTTTTTACTGAAATGAAACATTTGTTGTTCAGTGTTGAAGCTATTCGTATTTCATCAACGTAATTAGACGTTTTTACTTGTTCATCATTAACTGAGCTTATTTTAAATTTATTAACCCCTGATTTTTCTAATTTTAGAACATCACCAGCTTTGAAATTTTGATTAAAAAACTCAGTCGAATCGTATGATTCTTGGGAACCCCTTGTAGATTTAACCCGGACTCTTACAAGGGGATTACTTGCCCTTTGTAAGTAGATCCCTATTTTACCTATTTTTCCAGTTGCTGTTTCTATGCTTATGACTACGGGTTCTGATATGTTCTTCCCATCATGGGGGTCTCTTTCGACAATGTCTTTTATTTTTTTCTTTAATTCAATAACTTTTTCAGGTTCAAAAATATTATTAATTTGAGAATACTGAAGGTTTCCTCTATCACCCTTCATTATTGCAGAAGTAATTTTAAACGTTACTTCTCCATCACCGTATATGATTGGTTGAGCTGCTGAGAGAGGTGGTGAATATTCGAACAATTGCGCAATCTTAGTTTTCCCGGTTCCTGAAATTCCTGATAAAATCACAAATGGCTTAGTGGCCAAAGATAGTGCATATCTAGTCAATATTTCATCAGAAAACTTGTATCCCTGCTCCGAATAGCGTTTAAAAAAATCATCTATTTCCATTAAAATCAATCTCTTCACTCATATAATGCATGCAAAATACTATAGATCCACATTTGCTGTAAACACTTGAGAGTAATGCTCTATTACAATGTTTAAGGTTGTGCATGAATTTAGGTTCATGTATCTTGCGTTTGTATAAGGTTATTGTTTGATTTAGGTTCATAATTTGTGAGTGGTTTGAGATGGAAAAGACGTTATCTATAGATGTAGCATCTAATTTTTTGGGTGTATGTAAGCAAACTCTTAGAAGATGGGATGAAACGGGAAAGCTTACAGCACAGCGAAGCGATAGTGGTTATAGACTTTACAATTTACAAGATTTACAAAAGCATATACCTAAAAGTAAAGCTAAGCCATTCCTTAAATGGGTAGGGGGGAAGACCCAGTTATTAACAGAAATTTTACCTAATGTACCTTCAGATTATGATGAGTATATTGAACCTTTCGTAGGTGGTGGAGCATTATTTTTTGCTCTTCAACCTAACAAAGCAAAATTGAATGACGTTAACGAAGAGCTAATAAATACATACATTCAAGTAAGGGATAATGTTAGAGAACTTTTGAGCTCCTTACAAATTCACCAAGATAGACATAGTGAAGAATATTTTTATTCTACTCGTGCTATGTCTCCTTCAAAAATGACAGATATACAGCGTGCAGCAAGGTTTATATATTTAAATAAGACCTGCTTTAATGGCTTACACCGAGTGAATAAAAGTGGTCAATTTAATGTACCTATAGGCAGTAATACAAACCCTAAGATTATGGATGAAGATAACCTACACGCTTGCTCATTAGCATTGGAAAATACTGAATTATTTACGATGGATTATCAAAATTTCATTAAAAAACATTCAAACAAGTCTAGTTTTATTTATCTAGATCCACCATACATACCGATCTCTGAATACTCTAATTTTGACCGATACTCAAAAGATAAATTTAAAATAGGTTCACAGCTTGATTTAGCCCTTGTTTATGGAGAATTAGTTGATACTGGCGTAAATGTTTTGCTTTCAAATTCTTCCTCTGAGCTTGCTCGTAGGCTTTACTCTGATTTCAAAATTGAAACAGTACTAGCAAGCCGATCTATAAATAAAGATGCTAGTAAGCGAGGAAAGATAGAAGAAATAATTGTTCATCCCAAGAGAATCCATAAGTGTGGTTTTCCTTCTACACGATATATGGGCAGTAAAAATAAGCTATTACCTTATATATCAGAAATATTAGATGACACTAATGCTTCTACGGTTCTAGATGCATTTAGTGGTAGCGGTGTCGTAAGCTATCACTTAAAAAAATTAGGTTTTGAAGTAATCTCAAATGATTTTTTAGCATACTCATCATCGGTGACTACAGCCTTAGTTGAGAATAAAGATGTAAGGCTCGAAGCTTCTGATGTTGATTTTCTTTTGAAGACAAATAGGAAAGCGAAAAAATTTGTCCAACTTACTTTTAAAGATCTATACTTTAGTGATGATGATAATAAGTTTTTAGATAACACTCTGGCGAATATAGACCTACTTAAATGCAAGTATAAAAAAGCCTTAAGTCGCTCTGCTTTATCACGGGCATGCCTAAAAAGAAGACCACGTGGAATATTTACTTATGTGGGCTTTAAGTATGATGATGGAAGAAAAGATTTATCATTTTCCTTAAAAGAACATTTCATCTTTTCAATAAGTGATTTTAACAAGGCCGTTTTTGATAACGGTAAGAATAATATAGCACACAATAAATCGACTTTAGAACTGGAAATTAAAGTTCCTGATATTGTTTATTTGGACCCTCCTTACTACTCATTACATTCAGATAATGATTATGTTAGACGTTATCATTTTATCGAAGGTCTATGTAGGAACTGGGAAGGAATAAAAATACAAGAACATACGAAAACAAAGAAATTTGAGAAATACTCTTCTCCATTTAATACACGTACAGGAACATATAGTGCATTTAAAGAATTATTAGAAAAATATAAAAGTTCAACACTTTTAATATCATATTCATCTAATAGTCTGCCTACTAAAGAGGAAATGATTACCATGCTGGAAGATTTAGGAAAAAAGGTTACCTTGAAAGAGATTGATTATAAATACTCTGCTGGGAATCAAGGACATAAAATAAAAAGTAATAATAACTGTGTGCAAGAGTATTTGTTTTTAGCCAAGTAACTGAAAATAATTTGATATTTAAAGTGCTGGTTAAGGTCGCTGACGCTTTATACTTAGCAAAGTAGGTCACGACCTTTAATTTCTATTTCAATAGATTATGGATATACAAAGCATACGCTTTTATATATTAGCGTACTTACTTTTAATGCATAAAACCTTGATTTTAAAACGTTTTAAAATATAGTGGTTTTAAATGCATACGCTTTATGGTGTTATTTCCCATAAAGCGTATGATTTGAAAGCATAAGAATAAAACTATATGAAAAACAAAAAACCTTGGAATAAGAACAAAGTAGTAGGCGCAAAACCACCGTTAACCCCTGAACAAACTCATCTTATAAAGCTACTTCTAGCCTCATCTGAAAAACTAAGAGACCAGGCATTGTTTGCATTAGCTATAGATTCTTCATTTAGAGGATCGGACATCATAAACCTGAAGGTCTCAGATATTATGATTAATGGTGAAATGCAAGAAGTTATAAAAATCAAGCAACAGAAAACAGATAATGCTGTTTCCGCGTACTTATCAGAGAGTACCAGAAGCCTTTTAAGGGCATTAATTGATGAGCAAGACAAAGGCTGGAACGACTTCCTTTTCACAAGAGAGAAGGGCTCTAAGGACGCTCATATCACAGCTCATAGATATAGAGAGATACTAAAAAAACTGTTTGAGAAGGCAGGACTAAATCCCAGTAAGTATGGTTCTCACTCACTTAGAAGAACTAAGACATCATTGATCTACAAGAAAACAGGTAACCTAAGAGCTTGTCAAAAGATCTTAGGCCACAAGTCTATTCAAAATACGGCTAATTATTTGGGCATAGAAGAGACTGAAGCTTTAGAGTTGTCAAAGGAATTTTCGATATAACATATCAAAAATTTTTAAAGTGCTTAATACCATTATAGTCATTCGATACATTAACTTTCAACGATCTTGTAAGTAGATGGAAATCTACTTTTTTTGACCTGTTTAGAGGAAGCTTCCTATCGTCATAAATCATGTTTAAAACAGATGATATTGAATCTTCACTATTTATTACGGTCATCGCCTTAAATTCAGATTGTGGCTTAATTGGTAATAGAAGAACCATAAAAAAAGCAGGTGTTTGACTATCAATCAAACCTAAATATAAACCTGACATTGGCATATTTTCATAAAAATAACTTGAGTTATGAGAAGTAACCCTTAAGGAAATAAATTCAGGAAATCTATTTTTATTACCTTCTTTTAGACTAGCTGCAATACCATCTAGAATAACTGTTTTATTGGATACCTGATATACAACACCTTCAGAAGAGTAATGCAATAAAGAGTTTTTACTTACTCTTTCATTTTCATAAAAAAAATCCCCATTATCTTCCCGTATTCTCAAAGGAGATATATTTATATAATCTTTATCTGCATAAGAATGCCTAAAAACAATATAATTTCCAGGAATTATTTCTCTTATATTTTCTTGGATTTTTCCAAACGATAATTGTGATTTTCTGATATCTATAAACTCAACAGTTTTTGAAGAGTTATTTTTCAAAAAAACTCTTAAATGAGATTCATAAGTTTTTGAAATATCACCGTTTACTATTGATTCTTTGAACAACCTTATATTTCGAGTTGTTTTTTTATCTTTAATTTTTTTATTTAATATAACAGCCATTTCAAGGAGTCTTTGTGCTTCAAGTCTAGCGTCATCCCCTGAAACAAGGCTATTAACAACGACACTTTGAACCCTCACACTTAAGCGCTCTAATTCATGTTTTGTTGCTGTAGATATCTCTGCAGCTTGAACTCCTCCCATCTGTATGCAACGTAAAACACTTTTATTATTAACATATTCAGTATCTATAGTTGTTTTAATTTTTTCATTATGTGAATACAAATAATGCAAAAATGAGATGGTTTCTTGAAGACCAGAATCATCAAAGAGCTTATTCATTGGCTAAATTCCACAGGACTTTAAAGACAAAAAAAGACAAAATAGTAAACACTAACTTTTGCATCATAGAGCTTTAAACCATATAAAACAATAACTTAAAGTTATTTAAATATATAAAAAAGACAAAAAAAAACAAAAACGTATAAATTTTCTACTTTCTAAGTTCTTAATGTGTAATTATTATATTTAGTGAATATCTTAAAAGTAGATTTTGTTTAAACGAATACGAAAAGTATTGACATCACAAGAAAAGCATTCTATAAAGATGCTCGCCATTAATTAATGGAATATAGAAATGACTCTTATTTTAAGTTTGAATATATAAGAAAAGCCCATACTATAAATGAAGTATGAGCTTATTCCTGTTGAAAGTGATATTTTTGGGAATATGACTATGAAAGTAATTCTATTTTGAACACTTCAAAATTAAAAATAACTCCTTCATACTCGAGATGTATTCTCATCGGTATTTCCTGCGTTGTAACAAATAAAAAACCAATTAAGATCGCAAATATCAGGCATTTTCTATTACCTAAATTTTTTATAAAGTTCATAAAAATATCCTCTTTTATGAACTCAATGAAAAGTTTCTTGGACTTTAAATTTGACTTATTTATAAAGTCAAATAATATGATTTAGTTATAAGAGAATCAGTTCTTATAACTACAGTTGCAACTTGTAGAGGCAACAGCAAGAAAACAAAGCATCGAGATCAAGTTATTGATATTGCATTACAAAAATGTTTTTTTGTCGGTAAGGCCTGTTCCAGCAGGCCCTACCTATCTACTACATTACAAGGCACGTTGTTCACACAACGTGCCTTTTTCGTTTATATCAATTAAAATTTAACATGTCTACTACTAAATTTTTCATATAAAATCAAACAAGAAACTAAGTCTCTGATTTTAAATCTATTTTCTTAGTTTCTCATACGCTTCATTAATTCTCGCTTGCATCTCTTGAAGCTCTTTAAGCTTGCTTTCGGAAGCATTCGCGTGTTTATCAGGGTGATACTTACTTGAGGCTTTTCTATAAGCCTTTTTTAGGTCTACTTTTGTATATCCAGGAACAAGTCCAAGAAGCTTTTCATAAGATGAATTGCTTGACCTACTTCGCTCTTCAGCTTCACGTCTAGCTCGATCTCTTTGTTCATTCTCTGCTTGCTCACGTTTACGCTTAAACTCTTCAGCTTGTTCTCTGTACTTTCTAGCTTTCTCTTCGCTATCTTCCTTTTCAAAACCTTGGTCTTTTCTAAAGTCCCTGAAATCATTCTGAGCCCTTCTTTTTGAGGCAGGATCTTCTTGCTGGTACCTAAAGTGATTATTATCAGTATTTTCTCTGTAAACCCTCTCAGGCCCTGCAGAAGATCGACTTTCACTAGCTTTGGATATCAAAGACTGGAATATTCTATGAGTTAGGCGAATCAAGTTTAAATAAACAGAAACAATACCAATGAAAAAAGAAAAGGTTAAAAACATTAAAAACCCTTCTTTGTACTTCACTGTTATGTTTGATAAATATGAAACAACGATAATAATTGATAGTAAAATTAGAAGGCCATTACCGCTTTTAAAAAGCCGACCACTGAAGTAGCCAATACTGAAGCAAATTATAAAATTCATTAAAAAGTAATTGAATTCAGTCAAACTTGATAAGCCCTAATGACGTTTTTGTAAAAGAAAATAAACTTGAGGAACCAATCCCGCAATGAAAGGAAGGTGAAACTGAAGAAATATAATATAATTTGTACTGCCAAGTAGCAGTAAAAGTAGAGTGAAAGGGCCTCCGCAAATAGTCACTAGGATAAACAATCTAACGTACTGTTTTCTTGCTATAAAACGCCCCATAAACAAGCCAAGGGCAAAGCAAATTCCTGTAATGATAAATACCATAGGCTCGCTGTAAAAACCGCTAAGCTCTTCTATAATTGACATGAATTTCTTCCCTAAAGTTACAAGTCGATTAGTTCTAAATCAGAGTGTTTTAAATGCTTTCTTTTAATTAGAATACGTGAATTCTGAGCGGATTTTAACCATTTTTTTGTTTTAAAGTACGGCTTTATGCTTAGTTTTATAGGTTTTAAGTTTTTGCTAATAACTAAAGCTTCGTTTTCCCCCATCCTCCTTACTTCATCAGGGTTAAGAAGGTTTCTTTCTTCAGTACGATAATCGTTTGTACTATGGCCATCTATACTACTTGCTTTAGATATGGTCATCTTTCCAGATAATTTAGAAAAATAGTCACATGTTTCAATATCACTACCAGATAAACAAATATTGGTTGAAATAGCCCCTCCGATCGCTCCAGCTTCGTCTTTACTATACCTAAGTGATAATTGAGAAATAGACTGTAAAATTATAGATAAAGAGACTCCGTAGCCTCTTATCGTGTTGGCCACACTAACAAAGTCAGGTATGTAACTATTACCAAACTCATCATATAACACGTATACAGGCAGCAATTTTTTATCAATTTCTCTCATGCATTCATTAAAAATGCTTTTCATGAACAAGCTTGTCATGAATGAGTAATATTTTTGGTTATTCGGTGGAGTGATGAAAAATATGGCCGTTTTTTCTTGTCTCAGGTTCGACAGAGAGTAATCCATTTTACTTAAAAAGAGCTTTAGATCTCTATTAGACATTGATTTAAGCGTAGTTAAAGCAACACTTATAAACGAGTTTACTGCTTCCTTATTCCCAGTCATCGCTCCTCTCCACTCGTTTAAAATGTACTCATCATTTATGTCTTCAGGATCCCAACAGTTTTCACAAATCCATTCATCTAACCCAACGCCCATATCACCAATATTTTGCATAAGGTGATATAAATTAGGGATATTGAAGTACTTGGGATCGCCAAAGCTCAAGCACTTAAGTAGCACGCTTAAGATTCTAATTGCACCGGCATTCCAAAAGGCGTCTTTAGCTGAAGGATTTCCAGCCCAGACAATAGTTTCTGCGATTTGCTCTAATTCAATATGGTTTTTTGCTTCACTGCAGGGGTTAAAAAAATAGCTATTTTCAATATTTTTAACGTCAAAAGTGACTATTTTAAACCCTTTTTCTTTCAAGTAACCTGACGTTAGATCTCTCACTTCACCCTTTGGATCATGTATCACCATTGAGCAATCTTTATCAGCTCTATCAAGCACATTAGGAATGATATATTTAGTCGTTTTACCTGCCCCTACTTTGGCAACAAGGCACACATTTTGAAAACTATTTGTTTCAGATAATCTACGATCGACACCATCGAGTAATAACCCTTTATTTACAGGAGATAAATAAGCGTCTGCCTCCCGATTTGGTAAAAAATCAGCACCTTCATTTTTACTATTTAACTTTTTTAATGTGGCTATTTGGTACCGCTTGATAGCGTAATTAGACATCTGTCTTAGGAGTAATTTCATATAATCCATAAGCAATAAATTACCTTCTAAAATTTCTTGAGTTGGTTTGTGATTGACTATGTCTTTTTACTCTAAATTGCCTTAAATTTAATGCATGTTTATTTGTTTTGGAACTACTTAAAATTTGTTTTACCTTATCGAGGTAAAATATTTTTAATGCTCCTGGTCACTTGCCGTGACTTTTTCCTGACTTTTTATTTTTAACACTTTTTGACTTCGAATTTTCACTTTTAACAGTGCTTACTTTATCAAGTTCAGGTTTAATTTTAAGCGTTTCTTTGTAAGGTTTATAATCACTTTGAGCTTTACTAACGCCGGTTTTTTCTTCTAATTTTGAAGTTAAAACTTTAAACTCATCACTTAACTCTAATGTTTTTAGTCTATATTTTTTACCGTCCGATAAATCTATAAACCCTATATTATCACCTCTAGTATAATATTTTAAACCTTCTGACTCTAAGCCAGAATCAAATTCATTTTTTGATTTTATTTTACCAAAAGCCGTTTTCAACCTTTCTTTAACACTTTCTCTTTTTGTTGTTTTACCAGTTCTTTTTTTATATTCTGTTTCATTTTGTTTTTCGGAATATGAACTTTTATTATTGTTTATAATTTTTTCTTGCTTTAACTCTGGATACCTTTCAAGAGTATAGTTTTCAATATTATTTTTAATATCAGAAAATTGTTTTTTATTTAACCTATGCCTTTTATTTTTGTTTATTTCATTGGCTGAAATCATTAAATGGTAATGTAAATTATGGTCTTTTTCATCATGTATGCCGCCAAAAACAAGACTATTATTAGCTCTCTCTTGTATATATTTTTCAACGATATCATTTAACATTTCCTTTTGTTTTTCTTTGCTAAATCCATCGGCTGATTTTAAAGATATTATCTCATGGTAAAGATAATTTCCATTTTTACGTTTATTTAGAAGTAATGAATTTTCATTAAATTCATTTATGATTCCATCTCTATTAAACGAAAATGTATTATGATAATTATTATATTTCTCATCACCTTCAGATTGCCCTTTGACAATATAGTCATAAAGTTGAGAAAAACTCGCATCTTTTCTGGACATTGATTTAATAATCACAGTTTAAAATTTACCTTTAATAAAATTTGATATTTTTTTATCTAATTCTTTTAAATGATTAAAAACTAAATTCTTATCTACTTCCTTAAAAATATTTGATGATTTTGATAATTGGTTCAAATTATTTGCGACACCCCTTATTGACCTATTAAATTCAGACAAAGAATCAAGTATTTCTTTAGGATAAAAGTAGCTTTTATCTCTGTACGCTATGGCCATATTAGATAGCAGTTTACTAACTGATACCTCTTCTTTATGAGCTATTTTTTCAAACTCCTTATATTGAGAAATGGTTAATGTTACCTGTATACGCTTATGTGTATTTTTTCTTTCTTCTGATTTTTGTTTGAAATACTCACTTCTATCCATCATAGATCCTCTTTACGAAGTAAAGTCTGCCGTTGGCAGAAATAAGGGGGTTAAGGGGGGCTTAATCCCCCTTACAAGATGTAAGTTGGTCGCCCATACGGAGTATGTGGTCGGCAACTTGCAATCTTGCCATTCATGCTATACTCAACTATAGCACGAGTTCTGTATTACTGCGGTATAACGAAAGCTATCAGCTTTCACAGGGCTAAAGCCCTAGAAAAAGCTGGCGCTTGCTGGGGAAAATAAAAAGACGCTCACCATGTACTGGTAAGCTCTCATTATATTTGTTTTTAATTTAAATCAAATTATTTACGGCATGCTATAGAAGTATTTTTCTAAATTTTACTTATTAGATTTTTTAATATCTCCTTCAATATTTCTATAAACTTCAGATCTCTTTTTGCAACAAATGAAGAAATAGAAAATTCAGTTTATTTTCTGATATACAATTCTATAATCTCATCCAACAACGACTCTATAAAAGTCTTTATGTCATTTAAGAGCTTTGTTAGGAAAATCTCAGCTAACAATTAAAGGAACAATCCTTTCAATTTTTTTATATGTGTTTGGATTATTTTTTATAATACCACTAATATCATCTATAAAATTTTTAGAGAACGCCCAACTTTCCCCATTATATTCCATTTGGTGTTTTGTTAGCTTCCATAAATTTTTTTGACTCTTCAACACTTAGCATGCCACTTTTAAGTCCTTTCATAGCTTCTTCATATAACCATTCGTTTTCTTCGTCTTCTAAAAACTTTAGCTCTTTAAATCTTTTAGGTGAAAGGATGTAAAACTCTTCCTTTTTTCAATTTACTACTTTAATTTGTTCATTTACAATCTCATTTTTTGATACTAGGTTTTTGAATTCATCAAGTGTTATTTTTTTACTTCTCATGATATTTTAGTTAGTTTTAATGTTTAAATTATATTGACTTATTTTAAAAGTCAATATAATAAAGTTAGGCTATTGCCTAACTTTTAGATTTGAAAAATTAATTTCTTCAAAGCTAAGATCTAGTTCAATTATTGGTATGCCTAGACAATATATATTTTGAAGTTCATCTATTGAAATATATCACCATTCATCACAAATGCTGTCCGGCATTAGTGCTTCAACATAACCATAAGCGATTCTAGTTTCTGGGTTATATTCAGCGATATACCAGTTTGCGCTTCACATTATGTTAAATAGTTTAGCTATTATCATAGGGTGTTTCTCATTTTCTTGAGAATAAAGAGGGTATTTAGATGCTCTCTTTTTAAGTTCTTTGTGTAAAATCATAATTTGTTATATTAAAAATTAAGTAAGCCTAAAAGACTCAAACAATTTCAAAGAGTCAAAGAACCGTTATTTTATATATTAAAATCGGTTATTGACCTGCTGAAATTTTGAGTATAATTAGTTGGCTTTATTAGTAATATTCGTTTTCAACTAACTTCAATAAAAATATTATGAACTCAAAACAAGCTAAAAAAATCAAGGTGGAAGACTTACTTCTTAGGCTTGGTCATAAACCAAATAAAAGAAGTGGTAACGATCTGTGGTATCACAGTCCGTTAAGAACTCAAGATAAAACACCATCTTTCAAGGTTAATCT
>MAAB01029748.1_pt1 | contig 18706 bp, 13 predicted proteins | sample 1115991 | NCBI WGS metagenome assembly MAAB01 (sample SAMN04961124, study PRJNA320927) | seawater metagenome | isolation source: sample BD02T18 sea water enriched with oil for 18 days | place: USA:Gulf of Mexico | collected 2013-07-27
GTCAACGTATAATGAAGCATAAAGGAGAACACGCTAAACGTGCTATGAAGCATAAATTTAAAAAAATGGCGAAATTTTTAGCATTAACGAAAGAACAGCGTATTCAAGTAAAAGAAATTCATCAACAAGCGAAAGAAAGTCGTGTAGCGCTCATGCCTAATTTGGAAAGCTTTCATCAACAAAGCAAAGCGTTAGTGATGGCAGAGCAATTTGATGAACAAGCCTTTATAAATTTACAAAGTCAGTTTCAAGACAGTTTTGCACAAATGGCGCTTATTAAAGTTAAAAGCAAGCATGCTTTTATGCAAATACTCACTCAAGAGCAAAAAGAAAAAATGATGACGATGAAAGAAAGTCGCATGAGAGAACGTGACTTGTCTGAGTAATATATTCGTCTGAGTAATTAAGCAGGATGCAGAGAACTCATTTCGTTAAGCTTATTTAGTTAAGCTAAACGAAAATATTTTGGACATGGTGCTTTCTATCGGCTGGTTGTTATAAGTCGCCGGTGTATGGTGCTTTCTATCGGCTGGTTGTTATAAGTCGCCGGTGTAAAGCGCCATTTTTGTAGCGCTGAACGAATGCTGCCACGGAAGTAACTTACTTTGCCTTTTCCTTCGTATTGAATATCGCGAACATAACCGTTTTTGTCTATGGTAAACGTAATATATATGTCTCTTTCAATGCCTTTACGTTTCGCCAATGATGGGTATTTAGGAAAAGGCGAAGTAAGAATTTTTGCAGATGAACTTGTCGGTGTGAAAGTTATGTTAGCTTCATCCATTATCGATAATGTCTGATCCATTTTATTAAAGCTTTCTGCAGTTAGATTTGCTAAGTCGCTAACTTGTTGTGTATATGGGTTATTCAATACTGAGCTTTTGAGTGTTGAGTCGGTACGTTCAAAAGCAAGCTCTGACATCGACTTTCTAATCGGTTCGCTTTTAGGAGCTGACGGCTTTGCCGCTATATCTTCACTCAAGGTTAGTTTATTAGATGAGTTTGTTGTTTGGCTGGTAATGTCTCGTCCCATGGAAGGAGTATAAACCGGCAGAGTTGTTGAAGGCGTTACAGTTTTTGTATCTTCAACGATATGTTTATCAAGATTAGCTTGAGTGGTCGTTGTGCTCTGTGCAGCAAAGGAAAGTGAATTCTTTAGAGCATCATTACCTAACGGCGTAATTGCTAAAGATTCAACTACTTGAGCAACGGCTATCGGAGACTCAGCAACAATGGTTAGTGGAGTCTGTATTTCATCGGTCTTAGTTTTATCGTCATTGTGAAGTAATTGCTGTGCTAATTCAGGTAATAATACTGCATCACCTGTTTTATTATAATTTTTGAAGCTATCGTTGGCATGTTTGTATATCGAAATTGTGCCAGAGCTAAGATCAAAAATAGGTAATTGCAGGTGCTTTTTGCTGATAATACCTACCATTGATAGAATAATTGCAATCGAAGCTAACCATTTACCTGAATTGTTATCGCTTGCACAATGATGGTTTTGATCAACTAAACGAACAACTCTTTGCTTTAAATCACCACCCGAAGCCGCCATTGCCATAGCAGGAATGGAGTGATGGCGACGTTTTTGACATATTGATGCAGTATCAGCAAGTGTATGTGCATAAGCGACCGGGTTACCACAATGATGAACCGCAATGTCATCACTACAATATTCACGTTCATTACGCATCTGTTTAGAAACCCAACGAACACTTGGGTGAAAGAATAATAATAATTCGACTAATGTCTGGATAAAATTTACCAGGTAGTCATGACGACGAATATGAGCCAACTCGTGTAAAATTAACATATCAAGCTGTGCTGGAGCCAGACCAGAAAGCATACTCATAGGAATGAGTACCACAGGCTTTATCCAACCTATTGCCATGGGCACATCATTTTTGAGCGATATTAATATACGAGGTGTGTTTTTCAAACCAACTTGTAACACGAGCTGCTGAAAACGAGCTTCTAATGTTTCATTTGCTGGAGATGTTCCTGTCTTTGGCATCTGATTAACATTGTATAACTCCATACATAGTTTAAGGGCTAAAACAAAACTAACGGCTATCCAACTTAATGACAAATAGGGTAAGTATTCAACTATATTGCTATACCAAACATCATTCGTTTGAGAGCTATTGTGTATAACATCATTGAGAAAAATATTATTGTTCAATAACGGGCTAAATTGTTGAAGATCAGGTTGGTAAATAATAAAGAAAGTAATGAATGGTAATAATAAATTAGCAACCATTGCTACTGACGAAAATGCATAACGCCACTGAGGATTTTTATAGGAAGTAAACGATAGTGCTACTTTTAATACAAGCGCAACGAAAAACCCTTGCCATATAAAATGGATAAGAGTTAACGATAAATTGTATAAAAATGGACTACTAATTAAGCTATCCTGCATTATATTCCCATGGCTAACTAACTGGTTTTATCTCTATATTAAAGAGGAAAAATAGTGTTATTTTTCTAACTCATTAAGTAATTGACGAATGTCAGCAATTTCTTCTTTGCTGGTCGACTCATCTAAAGCACGCATCACTAATTTTGATGTAGAGCCACCAAAAGCTTTTGTCGCTAAATCTTTCAATAGTGAAGATTGTGTATATGTTTCACTATTAGAGGGAGCATAAACGTGTGCACGATTACTTTCGTCTCGGATAACTAATGTTTTTCCATGCATTATTTGTAAAATTTTCAAAACAGTCGTGTAACCTGTTTTTTGTGTCTGACTTATAGTGTCATGTACTTGACGAACGGTTGCTGGACCTATTTTCCAGAGGATATTAAGCAAAGTTAACTCTGCTTCTGTAGGCTTGATATTAGTGTTATCACTAGCCATCGAAATTCCTTAATACGTTTATATGATAAGTTGGTATACGAATACAATCGTATCTTGTGTTGATAAAATGAGCAACATTTTTTATAGGAACTGCGAATATTTATCTATACACCTTTGAAAGTAAAGGTTTTTAATATTATGTTTTTAACAGTTCTTCAACGATCAACTTAGTACGATTGGGATAGTTGGTAAAAATAGCATCAACCCCTAGTTGTAAACATCTAGCTATATCTCTTTTACGATCAACCACATAAACCCAAACTTCAAGTCCTTTTTGATGAGCATCTTCTATTAGGGCGTTGTGTAAGCAATTAATGGTTGGGTTAATTGATTGCGCACCTAAGTCTTGAGCAAGTTTTGCTAGTTGTATCGGGCAACAAGCGATTAGGGCCGCGGTCTTCAGTTGAGGGAATTCTTGCGCTAGTCGGGCGAGTAAATGATGATTAAATGACGAGATAACAAGTTGCGAATAACAATAATGTTGTTTTTGAATAAAGCTGCTGAGCAAAAGGTGCAAGGCTGATGTTATTTCTTTTATATCTGCACTGTTTGTCGTAGCTGCTTTTAATTCGATATTAACTAAACAGCGACCGTTAATGGTCGTAAGTGCATCACCCAGTGTGGTGATAGGCTGAGAGTCTAGGGTAATTGCTAATAATGATGATAGCGTTAAATCGTTATAATGAAACTCATCGTCGTTTTCATCGGTAATGTAATCGTCATGTAGTAAAACAAATTGACCAGATTTTTGATGGTATTGAGCATCAAGTTCAATACCATCGGCTTGCTGAATTATTGCTTGTTCAAATGCCAACAGGGTATTTTCTGGAAATTCTCCGCTGGCGCCCCGATGAGCAATAATTTTCATGGTTAATTTTCGCTAACGATATCAGCGTAATGTTCACCTAGGCGAGTTACTGTGCCCGCGCTCGCATCTGCATTAAATTCAACCATATTTGGTGCAAAGGTAGATACAACAGTAGAGCCTAGTTTGAAACGGCCCATTTCATCGCCTTTTTCAAAAGTAATCGCATCAGCGCCATCAGCAGGGTAACTTTCTCTGATAATACCTTGTTTACTTGACGAGATAACCGTACCTGCCCAAGTGGTTTCAATACTGCCAACAATCGTTGCGCCAACTAATACCATGGCCAGAGGCCCTGCTTTCGTATCAAAGATCGCTACTAAGCGTTCATTTCTTGAAAATAAATTAGGGACATTGTTTGCCGTTAACGGGTTTACTGAGAATAAATCGCCAGGGACAAAAATCATTTCACGTAACGTTGCCGCCATTGGCATATGAATACGGTGATAGTCTTTCGGTGCTAAATAAATACATGAGAATTTGCCACCTTGAAAGGGTTTAGCAGTATTATATAAACCACCAAGTAAAGTCTCTAATGAATAATCAAAGCCTTTAGCTTGAATTAAACGACCATCTTCAATATCACCTTGTTGGCTAATCGCCCCGTCAACAGGATAACAAAGTGTATTTTCGTCGCTATCAATAGGACGAGCACCTTCTTCAAGTTCGCGGGTAAAAAAGTCGTTAAAGGTTTTAAAGTCTTCTGCATTCTTAAGTTTTGCTTCCGACATATTAATGTCGTAATTTTTGATGAATGCACTAATTGCTTTAGTTGTTACAGTTCCACATTCAGCATTAGCAAATTTCCCAGCTAAACGAGAAATGATGTGTTTAGGCATAATATATTGCAGGGTAATTTTTAATTTATTTAAAAGCACTTAAGTTTCCTTTATGTTAATTCAGTTTTTTATTTGTTAGTCGTTGAAACGAGAGGTTAATTTATTATCACCTAAACTCGCAAGAATTCGCTGAAAACTTGCTAAGCGTTTCGGGTGTATTTTCAACGCTTCTCCTGCCGCTATTAAGGCGCAGCCGGGATCTTTTTGATGTTTACAATCTCTAAACTTGCACCCACCTAAGTAATCTTCAAATTCAATAAAACCACCGTAAACTTCTGCGGGAGTTAAATGCCACAAACCGAATTCACGAATACCCGGTGAGTCAATTAAGTCGCCACCTTGTTTGAAATGATATAAACGGGCTACGGTTGTTGTGTGCTGACCTAAGCCAGAATTTTCCGATACAATTTTGGTCATTAACCCTAAGTCAGGCATTAGCGTGTTAGTAAGTGTTGACTTACCGACACCAGATTGACCAACAAAAACACTCGTATGTTCACTTAGCTGTGTTTTTAGCTCTTCAATACCATCTTGAGATTCATTACTAACATAAATAACCTGATAACCAATATCTCGATAAATGTTGAGCTGTTGCTCAATCTCGGCTTTACTGGCTTCATCAAATAAATCTGTTTTATTAAGTAGAATAACGGGGGTAATACCGGTTTGCTCTGCAGCGACCAAATACCTATCAATAATATCTGGATTAAAAGCAGGCAAGACTGAAGAGACAATCAGTATTTGGGTGATATTAGCTGCTATAGGCTTAACACCATCATAAACATCAGGGCGGCTTAATACAGAAACGCGTTCATGTACCGCCTCAATGACACCTGAAATACTATGTTGAGTTTCTTTGCCTCTACGCCATAATACTTTATCACCACAGACTAAAGATTTTACACCACGGCGAATATTACACCGGATGCAATCACCATTGTCGGCTTCAACATCAGCATGCTGACCAAAACGACTTAAAATTGTGCCATTTTCAGCTTCACCTAGTTCGCTATCCTGCCATTTAACTTGCTCAGGTTTATTGCGAAGCTTCTTGGCTTGATTATCTTTAATACGTCTTGTCTGACCTTTAGTCAGTTTTTTTAACTTAGACATGCAGTTTTATCATGTTAATTATGAATATTTCACTATTGTTTATTAAAGGAAAATGCGACAAAAAGTTTTTATCACAGTTAATTGTCACGTATTATACTGACTAAATCACAATTCATCTAATATACTTGTAACAGCAAGTGAAACAATTGGCATTTTAAGGAAGCGGTATGACATGTAGCGATACAAATTTAATTTGGTTAGATCTGGAAATGACAGGATTAGAGCCAGATGTTGATGTGATTTTAGAGATTGCTAGCATAATCACCGACAGCCAATTAAATATTTTAGCTCAAGGACCTGTGTTTGCCATTCATCAAAGCGATGAAGTGTTAGATAACATGAATGAGTGGTGTATAGAACATCATGGTAACTCAGGTTTAACCAAGCGTTGCCAAGAAAGTGTTAGTACCTTGGCTGATGCAACAGCCGCAACCTTGAAGTTTGTTGAACAATACGTACCGAAAGGAAAATCACCGATGTGTGGTAATAGTATTGGGCAAGACCGACGATTTATTAACAAGTATATGCCGGACTTTGAAGACTATTTTCATTATCGTAATCTTGATGTCAGTACGGTTAAAGAGTTAGCCCGACGCTGGAAACCTGAGGTTTTAGATAAAGTTGTAAAAACAGGTGCCCATTTAGCCCTTGATGATATTTTAGAGTCGATCGCGGAAATGAAAGTGTATCAACAGCACTTCTTTAAACTGTAGAGTATCTGTTTATAGATGATAAACCAAAGCGCCGCTGGCGCTTTTTTTTATGCCGAAAATATAAAAGGAAGTAACAAAAGAACTTGCAGGTCGGACCAGTTTGCGCAACACTGTTTATCTAACTTATTTATGGTGTATTACGTATGGCAAATAAATTCAGAAAAATAATCAATAAAGTAAATAGAATGCCTAGAGCGACGCGCTCTTTTTTGTTAACTAAAATATTTTGTTCACAAGTCAAATTTGCCGGTACATCATCTGTAAAACTCATCTCGGTTTCTACGACTGAAACCATTTTATCACTCGAAAATAAAAAGAAAGTGCAAAATCACATTGGTGGTATTCATGCTATTGCAGCCGCTTTATTAGCTGAATCTGCCACTGGTATAGTTTTTGGAATGAACGTACCAGACAATTGCATACCACTCTTAAAAAGTATGACCGTACATTACCAAAGACGAATGCAAGGTAACCTCACAGCGGTAGCAAAATTAAGTGAAGAAGATATCCTACTGATAGAAGCTGGAGGAAAGGGTAGTTTGATGGTTAAAGTCGAAATTACTGATGAGTCTGAGGTACAACCTATTGTCTGCGAAATGGAGTGGGCTTGGGTAACTAAAAGAAGCTAATCTCTTAAGTGAAGAAACCTTTCGGTAAAGCACTAAAAAGCGTTGATTCTTATTGATAATTCCCTACACTGTATTTTTGCAAAAATTTACCGCCAAAGGTACTCACAAGTATGGATTCTTCGCGCCCTTTTTTTGAGCAGTTGTCAGGACGATTTAGCAGGATAGTATTATCTACCTTGTTAATAATCAGTGTACTCACAGCGATGCTTATTGTTCGAGATAACCAAGTCGCACAATTGGCGAGTCAAAACCTACCTTTGTTGGAAAAACAAAATGAGCGTCAAAAGCAAATATTAGCCACCTTTCTCAGTTTAGAAAATTTAAGTAATAGAGCAGATGCAAAAAAACTAGCTGAAGATTACCAGTTAGCTCAACAACAAATTAATGATATTGCCTTGTTAGTAAGCAATAAAAAAGCATTACTTGATCTGATGTTTGTTGGACATAAAGAATTCAGTGGCATTATTGGCACGCTGAGTAAAAACCACGATAGAAACAATCAATTAAAACAAAATAGCATTATTCAACTTCAGCTATTAAATGATCAACTAACCGCAGATATAAAAGATAAACAGCAAAAGACTAGTGAACTGTTAAGGCAAATTAGTAACGATAAAGTTACCGACAAGGTAACGATAGTGCGGGCAAAAGCTTATACAAAACTATTAAATGAACTCAGTAACCTAGAAAAACTACAGCAAACACTAATACGTGCTTTGTTAGCTTTTCAGCAATTAAACTTTCACACCTCAATTCTAGACTTTGATGACGTAAGTGTTGAAGTTAAACAGGTATTAACGCGGTTTCTGTCTAATATAAAGACCCGCGATCTTGAGCTCTCAATATTAACGCAGCAATTAATTACTTTAGAACAATTACTTTTTTCACAGCAAAATACCATGGCTAAATGGCGTAGTCAGTTACGCATATCTCGTCTTTATGTTGAATTCATCCAGCAGCAGCAACAAAAATTACAAGCATTTTTTAATGAATATTCACAATTTTCACCCGCATTGAACACGAAGAACATTTTGTTAGTTGACCTTGTTCCGCAGAGCATAATTAACTGGTTAATCAAGCAGAAGGTAATACTCAACCATCAACACTTACAAAGTGTAATTATCATTATAGTAGCTTTATTCGCGCTGTTATTATTGAGTATGATTTTAAGGCTTAAGAAAAAAATTAAGCATCATAGTGTTGAAAGCATTGAATTATTAACAACGTTCGTCGATGAACTCTCGACGGATAAAGAAGATAAACTTACCTCTGAACAGCTTAATTGTGCTGAAAATAAAACAATAGCCGATCGAATTGCTGATACTATGCAAGATATTAGCCGGCCAAAACATACTGAAAAAGAATATCAACAACAAGTAACCGATCAGCATACGGCTATTGATGATGTCAGTAAAAAAGTTGCTGAGATTGCGCAATTACAAAAAAGTATTTGCCTGTTGAAGTCTGCTAATATTGAGCAAAAAGAACTGCAGTACAGGTTAGAAAATGAGGTAAATGACAAATTAAGTAACATGGTGGTGCGTACTATGTTGCAAAGTCAAAGTGTTTCTATTGGCTCAGGTGTCACATCTTTACAAGTTTATCGGCAATTAACGCGTATTTTTGATTGGTGTCGTCAAAGTAAAATCCGCAGTGAGTTTTTATCGGCATCAACCAAAATTAGCCTAAGTGACGTAGCATTGCATCATGAAATTGATGCGGCGTTATTGAATATCATGAATGATGCACATTTTCAACGTAACCAAATATTTTATCAGCAAGATGAGCAATTATTAACTCAAGCTAAAATAGACTTACGTTTGTTCCATCGCATGTTCAATGGCGTTTGTCGTTTGATGTTGGCTGATTTATTTAAAGCCAGTTTACACATTAGTAGCCATGTTATTGATAAGAATGAAGGTCAGCATATCGTTCGGTTTGACTTCTCTGTCGTTACACACAAAAAAGTGACACAACTGCCTGATGTTATTAATGAGTTACTTACGATAACTGATGATAAAGCAGCAAATGATACAAGTGCTTATTTATTAATACTGCTAAAAGCCTTACATGTAAGTGAAAAAAATGCGCAATTACAGGAAAATGGTTATCAATTCTCTCTAACCTTACCACTCGCCTTCTCTGATCATAGTCATCAAAGTAGGCAAGATAAAGTTGATTTACAACAAGCTAATATTTGTCTGCTTTCTCGTGATGAAAATATATGCTCTATCGTTAATCATGCGATTACCGGTGCAAATGGGCGAGTCGAAAATTTAGTGACAATAGATCGCGATAAAGGACCATTAAACGCACAACAACTATCGAAGAAAAAAGTTGATTTAGTGATAGTCGCGAGTGACAGTTATGCAGGTTCACTTGATGATACTACCCAATACATTGCGAGTTTAGCAAGTAACTTACAGCCGAAAATATTTGTTATGCAGCCCAGCTTTAATGCGTCATTACAGCGTCATGGTTTGTTTGAACAAGCCGCTAATCCATTGCAATCCCCACACTTGCAGCAAGCATTGCATACTTTATTAACAACACCAGCAAAGAACAATCTAATACTCGACTCTGCTGCGCTTGTCGAGCATCAATACTTGCCGACTCAAGTGGAAGTATTATTTGCAGTACGAGAGCCTGCCAAGCACCAAAATATGATCCGACTATTACAATGGTTAGGGCTTCAAGTGCAAGTGGTTTGTCAGCCAAGGGCCATGGATAAATTTTGGAAATCCGGACGGTATTTATTATTATTTACTGAATTCGAACAATCTCCATGTATAGATTTATCGGTAGGCAAAGGAGTACATCGAGGTATTTTTACTTTTACAGATAATCTCTTTATACAAGAAAGTAACGAAGCAATTGCTGAGCAATGGTTGTTTGCCGAAGTGCCAGATTTAACTGATATCGATAAGTTAGTTGCCTTATTGCAACCTTGGTTAAAAGCAAATCGTAGCAAGGTTGGCGTAATAGAAAAGTCTTCTGAAACTAAAGACATAAAGATAGCCGAAGAAAGTAAGGTTGAGATTTTACAAACAGGGCAGGAGCTCAAAGCAGCACAAAGTAGTGAAAAATTAGATAAGGTTTTATCCGAGCTAGACTTAACGCCGATAGTTAAAGAGGTTCAGGAGCAAGTATTTGATTTAGAAAAATATGCTAAAAACCAAGGTTCAGCAGAACTAGCCGTTTTAATGCTTGATGATTATGTTGATGATATCAATCAAGGTATGAGCGAATTATCTCAAGCGATTGATGAGCAAAATTATTCACAAGGTATAGAATCATTGTTAGGATTAAATAAAGTCAGTTTGATCATCGCCGCTGAAAAATTTTCTGCCTTATGTCAAGAGTTACACACCGCTCTTAAAGACGAAAATAAGAATGCATCGGCTTTGTTTGTAGAGTTAGAAAGTCAGCAACAATTGTTAAACCAGTTTGCTGAGGCAATATAAAGATGAATATTGATAGTGGAAAAGAGACAGAAGTAGCGAGTCCTTGTGTTCGAAACTGTTGTTTGAATAACGATGATATTTGTGTCGGCTGCTTTCGTCATATTGATGAAATACTGGCTTGGAAAAACTGTAAAAATAGCGTAAAGAAAACCGTAGTCAGTCTTTGTGAGCAACGCAGGAAGTCGGCAGAATTAAAATTATCGCAGGGTAAGCATTAAATGGAAATTACTGATAAAAGTGAACTGGATGATTTTTCAAAGCTTAAAGTTTTATTAATAGACGATAATCTTTTAGTGCACGACACCTTAAAGAGTGCCTTGCGTGACTTAGGTGTTCAGTACGTGAAATGCACTGAAAGTGCTTATTATGGCGTACGCTTATGCGATAAAACTAAGTTTCATGTGGTGATTTGTTCATTTAATGTTAATAGCGATAAAGATGGTTTCCATTTACTCGAAGAATTAAAATTCAAAGGTTATGTTAATAAAACTACCGTTTTGATTTTTTTGAGTACTGAAACCAGTGAAGCTTTGGTTAACTCTATTGTAGAACTACAGCCTGATGACTTTTGGGTGAAACCCTTAGCCTATAAAAAAGTACAACAACGCCTTGTCCACACTTTGCAAACTAAAAAACAGCTCTTTAACCTTTACCGCGCGATTGATACAAAACAGTATTCTAAAGCCGTCTATTTTGCTGAACGATATTTACTTGATGAAAATTTAGAGAAATACCACGCAAATATTCTCCGCATGAAAGGCGATGCTTTATTGAGCTTATTAGAATTCAAGGTGGCAGAAAACTTTTATCAAGAATTATTAACAAGTTTTAAATATGCCTGGGTATATTTAGGCTATGTAAAATCACTATTGAAGCAAGGGCGTATTGAAGAGATTAACCAATTACTTGAAAAACTCACTAAAAATCCCGAAACTCGTTTTGGGGTACACGATCTATTAGCCCAATACTACATAGAGCAAGAGCAATACGACTGCGCCTATGATGAAATCAAAAAAGCGACGGCTCTATCGCCTAGAAATATTGAACGAAATAAAAAATCATGGGATCTAGCGCGTTTAAATCATGATCATGAAGGGCAGTATATCGCCACTCGTAATATTGCACAGCAAGCGAAAAATTCAATTCATGACTCACCGGCGCTCATTCTGAATGTCATTCGTGCAGGTATTGATTTAGCCAATGCGATCACAGATGAACGTTCAAACAAAGTCTTGTTACAAACCGATAAATATATTCATCAATTAGAGAATGACTACGGTGAAGATGACGAGTTTAAACAGCAATTACTCGTTGTAAAAGCCCGTTTGTTTAATGTTCGTGAGCAAAGTGACAAAGCCATAACACTTGTTGAAAACCACGTGAATTTAAAAGCGTCGACACAAATTGAAGACAACTTAGATAAAGTGAAAGTGTTTCATGAGTTAGGCATGCGTGAAGAAGCGATAAAAATGTTGGATGCGATTAGTAACCAAGTCTCTGGGGATTCACTAACAAGCCAAGTGATCAATAAATACATAAAGCAAGAAACGATTGAACGCGCAGAGATTAATTTCACGCCAAAACAACTGAGTGAGATGGCGACTGAACATTTTGAGAAAAAGCGTATGCAGCCCGCACTCGATGCTATCGAACAAGCCTTACGCTTAACGCCTAATAATATTAAGTTAACCATGAGCTTATTAAAGATATTGATCATGATAAAACAAAGTAATGAATTTGCGGCTGAACATCAAAAATTGGGTGATGACGCAATGGAATTGTTGTTATCGTCAAAGGTAAAAGGGAGCGGTTTAGCTGCTATTGAAAAGATCAACCTTAAGTGGACTAATGCAGAGCACACTAAGCACTAGATTTAAGCGTCACGCGGTAAGCCTTTTTCAACACTACGAATTAAGCGGGCAGTTAAGCGCTGGTTTTTTTCTTGTTGTTCTCGCTGTAGCGTTATGGCGTTAAGTTTCGTCAATTGCTGAGCGATTGCCCATTCAATGTGTTCAGCAACCATTGCTTGGGCATGGTGTAAATTATGTTTTAGAGCCGCTATGTTTTCTTCACTGTAAGGCGCATTTCCTATCGCAACAGCAATATTACGCTGCCAGCTCTGAAAGCCAATTCGTCGAATAGGTGAACCTTCTGTTTTAGCGAGAAAAGACTGCTCATCCCAATTAAAAAGCGTGAGCAATTCAACGTCATCAAGACTTTGCCGTGGTGAAAAATCGTCTTCAGCCGTTAATTTTGCAAATTTATTCCACGGACAAATTAATTGGCAATCATCACAGCCATATATTCTATTACCAATTAATGGCCTAAATTCTTCAGGAATAGCATCCCGCAATTCAATGGTTAAGTAAGAAATACAACGGCGGGCATCGACAACATAAGGGGCTACAATCGCTTGGGTGGGACAAATTTTTATACAGGAAACACAGTTACCACATTCATTAGTCGATTTTTCATCGGTCGGTAAGGGAATATCAACCAAAAGTTCGCCAAGAAAAAACCAAGAGCCGGCACTTTTATTAATCAAGAGAGAATGTTTACCTACCCAACCTAAACCGGCTTTTTCGGCTAAAGGGCGTTCCAAAATTGGCGCTGAATCAACAAAGGGGCGAAAGTTAAAGCTTTCACAATAGTCACTTATTTTATCGCCAAGTTGTTTAAGGCGTTTGCGAATTAATTTGTGATAGTCACGCCCTAACGCATAGCGACTGATATAGGCATGATCTTTCTTTTTAAGTGTGCGCGCAAATTTTGCATTGGTAGGTAAATAATCCATGCGTACGCTGATCACCCGCGTGGTACCTTCGACGAGTTCTTGCGCGCGGGCACGCATTAAACCGTGCTTTTCCATGTAATCCATTTCACCATGATAATTGTTCTCGAGCCATTGCGTTAACGCTTGTTCATGGCTTGATAAGTCAATATCACTAAAGCCGACTTGAGAGAAACCTAGTTCTTGCCCCCAAAGTTTAATTTTTTCGGCTAATTCTTGATAGTTTATCTGGGTTGACGTCATAATTGAAAAGTTATCATAAGCAAATTAAATGAATAGTAGCGCAATGTTCTAGGTGAAAATAATGAATGCAAAGTTATTTGAAGCAAGTTTACCACAAGCCGCTTTTTCTGCGAAGCAAGTGTTAGAAAATGAAGAAAAAGTTGCGTCTTCACGAAATATTGATATGTACTCATTAATGAATGATGCGGGCTTAGCCGTTTTTGAGCACATACAAAAAGAGTACCCAAGGCATAAAAAACTGCTCGTCGTTTGTGGTAAAGGCAATAATGGTGGTGATGGTTATGTTGTGGCTCGCCTTGCGTTACAAGCTAATTGGCAAATAAAACTGATATTAACCGTAGACGCCTTAACGCTAAAGGGTGATGCCAAACAAGCTTATGAAGATTTAATCGCACTAGAAAGCCTGCATCATAATATTGATATCGTTAATGCAGGAGGAGAGGTTGCAGGCGAAATTGATGCTTTTAATCCTGATATCATTGTTGATGCGATATTTGGTATTGGTTTTAAGGGGGATTTTCCAAAAAAACTATATGGCCTAGTACTGGCCATAAATAAGCACGCTGCTGCAACGGTTTCTATCGACGTGCCATCAGGCTTATGTGCAAGTACTGGCATGATTAATCCCTTAGCGGTGAAAGCAGATACTACCGTAACTTTTATTGCGATTAAGCAAGGTTTATTGACCGGGCAAGCGGCTAACTATATAGGAAAATTATACTTTGCTGATTTAACACTTGGCGATTCATTTAATCAACAAGTGTCTAGCAAGGTCTTTATTGAAGGCTCGCAAGTTTTGCAGCATTTACCAGTAAGGGAAAATGCCAGTCATAAAGGCCATATTGGTTTACTCATGGCCGTAGGTGGTAATCAAGGTTTTGCTGGCGCGATACGTTTATCTGCCGAAGGTGCTTTGCGTTGTGGTGCTGCGTTAGTGAGTGTTTGTTGTCATCAAAAAAATATCCACTTAGTTGCTGATGGGCGACCGGAATTAATGTTAGCACCTTGTCAGGCGGAATTATTAAGCAAAACACCAGCATTTGAAAAAGCAAAGGTATACGTTTTAGGCCCAGGTTTAGGGAAAGACTGCTGGGCAGAAAGTTTATTTGATTTAGTCATTAAACAAAATAAACCCTGTGTGATTGACGCTGATGCTTTACAGCTATTAGCAACAAAAAAAATACCGCTTTCATCGACACAAGCACGGCTGTGGGTGTGCACGCCTCATCCGGGTGAAGCCGCCGCTTTATTAGCTTGCTCTATTGCTGAAGTCGAGCAAGACAGATTTTCTGCGGTGAAAAAAATTGCCAATAAGTTCCATTGTGTTTGCGTATTAAAAGGTGCGGGAAGTTTGACCAGTAATGGAGAAACAGTTTGGATAAATGATAGCGGTAATTCGGGAATGGCAAGTGGCGGCATGGGAGATGTTTTATCGGGTGTTATTGGTGCATTATTGATGCAGATAAACACTCAAAAAAATATAGAATCGCTAGACTTAATCAACGCAACTCGTCTTGGTGTCTATATTCATGGCAAAGCAGCTGATATTATTGCTCAAAATCATGGTAAAATTGGCATGTTGGCGAGTGATTTACTGCCCATTCTTTGGCAATTGGTTAATCATAAAAATTAATAAACGTTAGAAAATAATTAATGAAAGAAATACTTACAAACAAAAGCTACCATTTAGCAGACGAGTCAGCAACGATAGCCATGGGGAATAAGTTGGCTGATATTGTTCAAAAATCACTGAAACAAGGTATCGTTGTTTATCTATATGGTGACTTAGGCGCAGGTAAAACCACCTTAACACGAGGTTTTGTGCAGGGTATGGGGCACAATGGCCATGTTAAAAGTCCAACCTATACTTTGGTTGAACCTTATGAGTTGAATGAATGGCAAGTATATCACTTTGATCTATATCGCTTATCAGATCCCGAAGAATTAGAGTACATGGGAATTCGTGATTATTTTGCCGATAATTGCTGTTGTTTTATTGAGTGGCCAGAAAAAGGTCATGGCATGATTAAGGCACCTGATTTACAAATCAACTTAGCGTATAGTGATGAACAAAGAATTTTATCGGTACAGGCAAAAACTGCTTTAGGTACACAAGTATTAACCGAACTTGCGGGTTATCAGTAAAATAAAAAGAGCTGTTAGGAATTAAAATGAACATACGATCGTTATTATTAGCCATGTTATTACTCGCCGGATTTTTATTTCCTGCCTATGGCAATAGTATTGATGGCGTTCGTGTTTGGCCTGCCCCTGAGAATACTCGTATTGTTTTTGATCTAAGCAAGAAGCCAGATTATAAATATTTTAGTTTAAAGAATCCTCAACGACTGGTTATTGATTTTAAAAATAGCGCTAATAACGTTTCTTTTAAAAATCTACTGAACAAAGATAAACGTATTAAGCGTATTCGTACCAGTAAATCAAAAACCAAGGGTACAACGCGTTTAGTGCTTGAACTTGCTAGTAATTACCAGCTTGCTGTTTTTCCATTATCTCCCGCAGGTCAATATGGTAACCGTTTAGTTATTGACTTGTTTGATCAAAAGAAAATAGCGACACGAACCCACACTCCTGAGAATAATAAACGCAATATTGTTATTGGTATTGATGCTGGACACGGTGGTGAAGATCCCGGGTCTATTGGTGGTAAAGGTAGTTATGAAAAACGAGTGACGTTAGCTATCGCCAAAAAACTTGCCGGTTACATTAATGCTGAAAAAGGCATGAAAGCGGTCTTAATGCGTACCGGAGATTATTACGTATCTGTTGGTCGCCGTAGTGAGATTGCTCGTAAAAATCAGGTTGACTTCTTAGTCTCAATTCATGCTGATGCATACCGTACTTCTCAGCCAAGTGGTGCTTCTGTTTGGGTTGTATCACATAAACGCGTTGAGTCAGAAATGGCTAAATGGCTACGAAATCGAGCTAAAAATTCAGAACTCTTAGGTGGAGGTGGTGGCGTAATTAAAAATACTCGCGATGATAATTTGGCGAAAACGTTAGCAGATATGAACAAAGATCATACCCAAGGCGTTAGCATTCAAATGGCAAGTAGCGTCATTAAACAGTTGAAAAAAATAACTAAAATGCATAAGAAAATACCTCAGCAAGGGAATTTCGGTGTATTAAAATCGTCAGATATTCCATCAATTTTGGTCGAGACCGGCTTTATTTCCAATCATCAAGAAGAGAAAAACCTTAACTCAAGTGCACATCAAAAAAAGTTGGCGAAAGGCATCTTTAATGGCATCAAGGGGCATTTTGTATCTCGGCCTCCTATGGGGACTTATTATGCTTCAATTGCTCAACGACAACATAAAGTCACTCGTGGCGAGTCTTTGTCTGTGGTTGCACAACGTTATAATATTTCCATTAGACAATTAAAAACCGAAAATAATCTAACTTCAAACACAGTTCGTATTGGTCAAACCCTGACAATACCGCGTGCCGACTAATATAAATATCACTCTGTAAATAATAAAAAACTATGGCTATAGAAATTCTTCCTGCTCGTCTTGCTAACCAAATTGCCGCTGGCGAAGTGGTCGAGCGCCCTTCATCTGTCGTCAAAGAATTAGTTGAAAATAGCCTTGATGCTGGCGCAACTACAATAAAAATAGATATTGAAAAGGGCGGAGCAAAGCGGATACGTATTAGCGATAATGGCTCAGGTATACTTAAAAGTGAATTGTCGTTAGCGTTAAGTCGCCACGCGACCAGTAAAATTAAAAACTTAACCGATTTAGAGGGGATCTGTAGTTTAGGTTTTCGTGGCGAAGCACTCGCCAGTATCAGTTCTGTTGCTCGGTTATCGTTAACCTCAAAACCTGTTGAACAAGAGTCTGCTTGGCAAGCTATCGCTGAAGGGCGAGATATGGCCGTGGAATTACAGCCCGCAGCCCACCCAAACGGTACAACGATTGATGTTGTCGACTTGTTTTTCAATACGCCGGCAAGACGCAAGTTCATGCGTACAGAAAAAACTGAATTTACCCATATTGAAGAAGTGATCAAGCGCATGGCATTAGCGCGTTTCGATGTCAGTTTTATTTTGTCGCACAACCATAAAGTGATTAAACACTTTAAAGCGGCAGCGAATAAAGGCCAATATAGCAAACGTGTTGCGCAAATTTGTGGACAAAAATTTATTGACCATGCCCTAGAAGTTGACTGTCAGCATGGCGATTTGCATTTATCGGGTTGGGTGGGGTTACCTAGCTTCGTACGCAATCTAAATGATTTATCTTTTAGCTATGTTAATGGCCGAATGATGCGAGATAAATTAATCAATCATGCCATCCGACAAGCTTACAGTGACATGTTACCTAGCGATACATATCCGGCATTTGTACTTTTCTTAACGCTTGATGTTCGTGAAGTTGACGTGAATGTTCACCCGGCAAAACATGAAGTACGTTTTCATCAAGGTCGTTATATTCATGATTTTATTTATTCTGTTTGTAATAAAGCATTAACCGACAACATAACGGGGGACTTTCATTCTGACGAAAATGGTTCACCTACCGATTTTATACAAGCTCAAACCGTTGTAAATACGGTTGAATATAGCCAACAAAACCAAGCAGAAACGCATGCTAATACACATCAAGCCACACGAGATTATATTAAGCCGTTAACAAAGGTCACTGATGTTTACCAGCCGTATCAACGTCATAACCAACAAGGTCAGGCTTCGTATACACATAATAATAACCAAGTGAGCCGTAATGCCGCGCAAGCTTATCAAACATTAATGACACCTTTGTCACCGGCAGACGGTTCTGGCGCTGAGGTTCAAGCACCCAATAGCAACGAATCATCCCGACTCATCAAAGTGATTGATGAAAAGTATGCTTTGTTGAACCTTGACGATAAACTTCAATTATTAGCGCTTAATAAACTAGAGCAAGCAGTAAAGTTTATTGAAATAAAAAATCGTTGGCAGCAAGACTTTATTAGTCAACCACTCTTACTTCCGTTAAAAATAACCTTAACCCAGCAGCAGGTAAGTTTTGTAGAAAATCAGCAAGAGTATTTAGTCAAACTCGGTATTGTTTTAACTGTACTCAATAAAACAAGTCTGCAAGTTCGCCAGTTTCCAGCATTGTTAAGAAATAAAGATGTTAATTTTAGCTTTATTGAATTATTAAAAAGCTTAATGAAAA
>MAAB01001532.1_pt1 | contig 18689 bp, 14 predicted proteins | sample 1115991 | NCBI WGS metagenome assembly MAAB01 (sample SAMN04961124, study PRJNA320927) | seawater metagenome | isolation source: sample BD02T18 sea water enriched with oil for 18 days | place: USA:Gulf of Mexico | collected 2013-07-27
AGAAAGATGAGAGCAAGATAGACATCGTTAAACAGGCTTCTCCAGTGGCTTGGTACAATATTAACCTGAAAGGGACTTACCATTTTGAATTGAGTGAAAAGCTGCCTGAATTTGAGGAAATGATGCGTTCAATTCAGGGGTATTTGCCTACTAAAGAAAAGTAACCCCTCTGGAAAGTCACCAATGACGGTTGCTGCAGCGGACTTTGTCCGTTTACGAGGGGAAATCCCCGGTACCCCATATTGGTGTTTTGGTATTCATGCCCAACAATACCATCATTGCAGGCACGCTATATCAGAAGGAGTGCGCTTAGCGGGAATTGTAAAGGAAAAGCCCGGGTTAACCGCAATGCTGTTCACTTAAGCAGAAAACAGTATAAACCGTTAAAATCCAGTCATTATTTTGATGCTGGATTTTTTTGTGCCTCTTCACCAAACATTACTTGAAATTGATGACCTTCATAGTTTTTCAGATGACTCTACTTTTAGTCAAAATATCCCAGAAGAGTGGGTTGAGTCAGCACTTTCATTAACGACGAAAGCAACGATTAGACGCCGCCGATTACCCAGTGATCAAGTACTCTGGCTGGTAACCTGGATGGCGTTATTCCGTAATGAACCCATTGATGAAGTCGCGCGGAGACTCAATATTTGCTCGCAAGATTTAGCTAGTCACGACCTACTGGCTAAAAGCAGGATTTCTGCAGCACGACAACGACCAGGGGCCAAACCCCTTGAGTGGTTATTTCGAAAAACAGGTGCTCATTGGGGTCGCGAAAGGAACTCCGGCGATGACTGGCAGAACTTGCAGGTACTCGCCATTGATGGCGCTGTATTTAGAACGCCAGACACCCCCGAGTTACGTGAACACTTTGGCTCTGGCAATACCGGAACCGATAGGCAAACACCTTATCCCATGATTCGCTTGGTCGCCTTAATGAATACGTGCTCACACCTAATGCTGGACACACAGTTAAGCCCGTACCGTAAAAATGAAATGCGCTTAGCCAGTGAATTTATTTCACGTATCCCTGATCGCTCTATTACACTGCTAGACAAGGGGTTTTGGAGTGCTGATCTACTGTTGAATATTTCTAAACAAGGCTCAGAAGGTCACTGGTTAATACCCGCGCGAAAAGGTCTGCTTGCTGAAGAGATTAAACTGTACAGCAGTAATGATCGGCTGCTCCAGATGAATGTCTCACCTCAGGCGCGCAAGAAAAATCCTGAGCTTCCAAAAACGTGGCAAGTTCGAGCGGTCACGTATTCGATTGATGGCGCAGAAAAAACGGTTTATACCTCATTGCTTTTTGAGCAGTATCCCGCAGAAGCTATTGCTCATTTATATCATGATCGCTGGGAAATTGAACTTGGATTTAGAGATATAAAAAGCTCAATGCAAAACAACACGCTGACGCTGCGCAGTAAAAAAATTGATTTAATATACCAAGAAGTTTGGGGAATGCTGCTGGCATATAATATTGTACGCAAAGAAGCGAGCCAGGCGGCACTGGCTTATGAAAGATCACCTAGTGAAATTAGCTTTAAAGCGGCGTATACCTTCATAGCATCGCAGTTAATTGTGATGGCAGGTGCGAAATCCACGTCTAAAACAGGCATGCGCTTGAGTGAGTTAAGAGCGGGGGTTGGCAGTCTATTCCTGTATTACCGCCCAAGGCCATCAAGCCCTAGAACGGTAAAAATGAGTAAAACGCGCTACCCAGTGGATAAGCAAGCTGCACCGCTTAAGTGAACAGTATTGCGGGTTAACCGGGCTATATTATTCGGGGGGCAAATACTTGGATTGTTAAAAGCCGTCGGCTCGATACACTTCCTTGCCGCCCAGCAGGGTTAATAGTGCCTTAGTTTTGTGAATGTTGTAAGCTGAAATCCTAAATACATCCTGATCAAAAATAGCCAGATCGGCATATTTTCCTACTTCTATACTACCGGTAACGTCTTCGCGCCAGGCGGCATGTGCAGCGTTAATGGTGTAACCCTCTATGGCCGTCTGTATATCAATTCGATGTTGTGGTGTATTCACTTCGCTGTCTTCATTGGCCTCCAGAGTTTGGCGAGTGATGCCACTTTGTATGATGGGAAATGGCTCAAAAGTGCTCACCCCCCAGTCACTGCTCAACATACAGGTGGCCCCCTGTGCGACAAATTCACCTACGGGAAAAATCCATTCACTGCGCGTCTTTCCCAACATACCATGGACTAAGTTGTCATTCTCTTCATTGGGCTGGGCCCAGAGTGCTTGAAAGTTGGCGAGCACCCCCAGTTGTTTAAATCGGGGAATATCGTGTGGGTCTACCACTTGTAAATGGGCCAGCTGATGACGGCTGTCCCACTTGCCGTTGGTTAGTTGGGCGGCCTCGATACCATCCAGTGCCGCACGTACTGCACCGTCACCAATGGTGTGTACATGAAGTTGAAATCTCTCTTTATCGAAGGCGGTAAAGTATTCATTGATTTGTTGCGGGGTAAACATCAGCTCGGCATTTTCGCCGTTATCGCTGCGCGGATCGATAAAATTGGCGGTTCCGTTTTCCATCACTCCGTCTAGAAAAAATTTGGCTGAATGCAGGCTTACCATGTCGTCGTTATATTCTTCGCGCATAGAGATCAACTCGTCTAGTTGGGGCTGCAAGGGGTTATGTGCAAAAATTTTACTGGTGCAACGTACGCGTAGGGTTAGATCCCCCAGATCATTCAAGGCGCGATAATTTTTTAAATAGCTGCGCGGTGCCATGGCATCTAGTACCCCGGTAATACCATGTTTATTAAATTCTTTGCTGTAATGCGTCATGGCCTCTAGCAGTTCATCGTCACTATACCCTGGTGCTGACTTGGCCATGTGCCAGATAGCGTCTTCAAAGATAAAGCCTTTGGGGTTACCATCTTCACAGCGAGCGAAACGTCCGTTTTCAGGCTCTTTGCTTCCGGCTGTAACACCTGCCAGTTCAAACGCTTTGCTGTTTGCCCAACCATTGTGATAGTCGTTGGCCAAAATTAAAGCGGGCCGCGAACCGGTGACACTGTCTAGGGCTTCTTTGGTGAGTTCTTGTTCAGAGAATATACCCGCATCAAAACCCATGCCACGAATCCATTTTTTGTGGGGATTTTTTTCGCTATAGTCTTTTATAATGGCCAGAGCCTGATCCAGGGTTTGTGCTTCGTATAATACGGCGCTGTGGTAGAGGTCGGCGCTGGAGAGTTGAAAATGTATGTGGGTATCTTGCAAGCCAGGCAATACCAGGTTGCCTTTGGCATCTATGACTTTGGTGCTTCTGTCGGCAAGCAGTTTAATGTCCTCATTGGAGCCGGTAGCGATAATTTTATCGTCTTTAATGGCGATGGCTTGAGTTATAGCATTTCGCTCGTCAATACCTGGCTGCATGGTGTGCACCTTGCCACTAATTATTATTTTGTCGGCCACAATAGTCATTTTATCACCTAATCATTACGATTTCTAAATTTGAGATAGCCTGTAATGATATCACTTTCGATGGATTTAGTTGCGAATATTTGCTCGCGTATTGGGGTGGGTTATTCTTTTTTGCCCTGTACTAAACCAAAACGAGAGCTAATATGCCGCTGAGGGGCATTTGAAGTGCCGAAATCTCTTCTAATCAGAGCTTCAGGGGGAGTGTATGTATAGATACCGTCATCAAAACTACATGCTAGTGTAGACGGTTGTTTTTCGTCTTTATGTCACTGCAGGCGGAATTCACTGTAAACGTAAAGTTAATCCAGGCTGAATCAAGGCCCATTGCTCATTTAACATGTGTTCCATGCCCACGGTATAGGTCTAGGAACCTTGTCCATAACTTAAAATAGGTGCGTTAATCACAGCGGTTGCGTGAGGGGTGGATAATGAAAATTTGGTCCAGTCTACCCAACGTACCTGCATATAAGCTGAGGTGTTTTGGGATACACCACTTTCCACCAGCAGTGTGACGGCTTGCGGCAGGGTGACTTTGGACGTGCTTTAAGTGGTGCTGATGGAGGTTAGGTCTGCCAGATTTAAGTGGGTCTCGTTAACATCAAACCTGAGTTTAATTTCACTTTCGTAGGTGATGCGGGCTAAAAAAGCGATCTAGGGGGCTTGATAAGCGGCCCCTAATACGAAGCCGTGCCTTGGTCACTGCCAAGGTCCACCTTATAGTCTGGGCCGCCGGGTTGCCATACACCACTCCGCCGGGCATAAGTAAATCGGATTTAGAGTTTACCAATACTGCACCACCATGAATGGAGAATGTGTCGTCAAAATGGTAGTTCATTAACGCGGTCAGGCCTTTTCTGGTTCAGCTAGCGCTTAGACCCTGATATGGGCTTTTTTTAGTATAACCAGACTCGCCCTCCCATTGGCCGGTGATAAGCCAGGATGGCACTGGTGGACTCGTTTACTAGATGTTTATAAGTCAGGGTAGGCGTAGGGTGTCTTTTGCAGCAGAACCTGTGGTCCCTCTCCCATTAAAGTCTCCACTATTGCTACCAGTGCTGGCCAGCAAGTTGTCCCTCAATATGTTTTCACCTTCGGCGAAAAGCATATTTACCGGTACTTGCGTGTATTCAAGGCCGCCCGCATGAACCTGGATGGCGGCGCTTAGTATTAGGGAGGAGGTTAATAGCTTGGTGTTCATTATTTTTATTCTCCGTTGGCTCATACATTAGTGCATGACAGCTAGACGTTAGATGTACGAGTCTTAAACGCTGTAATGTGACCATAAAAATTCTCTTTATCAATAAACGAGTCTTAACTGGCTTATCCTGGTTTATTGGGTGACCCCTCGATTCCTCGTCAAAAAATCTAAAAACGCGAGCTTATAAAAAGTGTGACCGAACCACCCTTATATTTATTAGGCTTATGGCTAATGCAAAGGTGAGTAAGTGGCTTTTGGCTCAGCGGGCGCGCTTTATTGGAGTTGACATAGCACCATAAGACTCGTAATTTACGCGTAGCGAGTATTTGCTCGCAAAATAAAAATAACGAGAGTAGGTTGTCTTATGAATATGAAAGGCAAGAAAAAATTAATGCTGATGCCGGCGGCCCTGGTGGCTTCGGTCCTCTTAAGTGGCTCCATCAGCAACGGCCCAGAACAGCAAGCCAGTACTGCACAGCAGGCAGACCGGGTGCTGCTGGACGGTAATATCCATACCCAAAATGACGCTCAACCCAGGGCTCAGGCCGTGGCCATCAAAGACGGCAAGATAGTCTATGTGGGTGAAAATAAGGAGGCCGAAAAGTACATGGGCCCCAATACCCAGGTAGAGGATGTGGACGGTAAACTAGTATTGCCAGGCATAGTCGACGGTCATACCCACCCGGGCACCATCGCCTATTTAGCTAATGCCCAGGCCATGCCAGAGGATTCATCCATCGAATCCATACAGGCCTGGTTAACCGAATACGTAGAGGACAACCCAGAGGCCAAGTTTATTGTCGCCGGTTCGTGGCGTACCCTGCAGTTTGGTGTGAAAGGCCCTAACAAGCGCATCATAGATGAGGTGGTGAGTCATATTCCTGTGATGTTGTTTGATGATTCTGGCCATAGCCAGCTGCTAAATAGCAAGGCGCTGCAGATGATGGGCATAAACAAAGACAGCCCGGATCCCAGTACAGATTTATCCTACTTTGAAACTGACGAAAACGGTGTGCCCACGGGCTGGGTAAAGGAATTTGCTGCCATACCTTTCTTGGCAAAGATTTATCAAAAGGGCGACAACTTCCAGGAGGTACTGAAAACTTTTGTGGATTACATGGCCTACTCGGGTGTGACCACATTATTTGATGCTGGTAACCTAGCCTTTGAGGATGAGGTGTATAGCGAGTTAAAGCGTTTGGATGATAATGGTGAGCTGCCCATTCACATTGAAGCTGTGCATCATCTGTATTTGCCACACTTAATCGACGGTGCCATGGCAGAATTTAAGCGTCTTAAAAGGAACTACGAAGGGAAAAACCTTAAATTTAATAGCATTAAAATTCACTTTGACGGGGTCAGTGAAATTCGTACCTCGGCCCTTTCTCAGTCCTTTAGCGACGACCCAAGCACAGATGGTGGCACCCTAATGACGCAGACACGCCTATTGGCGTTGATGCTGGAGATGCACCGCGAAAAGGTAGACCTGCACTTGCATACCGTTGGAGATAGGGCAGTCACAATTGCACTTGACGCTTATGAGCAAGCCAAACAGCAAGTGAAGGGAGAATTTAATGTACGCCTAACTCTTACGCACCTTGAATATGTGCAGATGGAAGACGTTAAGCGCTTTAAGCTTTTGGGGGTCATTGCCAACTTTACCCCCCATTGGTATGGCGGGTTTATTGAAGGGGCCGAAGTAACGGTTGGCCCAGAGCGTCATTCGTGGGGTATGCGAGTAACACCTTATATTGAACAGGGTGCGGTGGTTAGCTATTCCAGCGACGTGGTGACCCCGGACGAATTTGATCGTGCTAACCCGTTTTTTGGTATGCAAACCATCCACACTCGCCAAGAAGTGGCGCACGGCAAAGATGCGCAAGTCAGTGTGCCGAGTTTTGATCGTATTAGCATGGAAAATTTGGTGCGCGGTTACACTCAGGGTGGTGCCTACCAGCTAAGAATGGAGGATAGTAAAGGCTCTATAGAAGTGGGTAAAAATGCGGACATCATCATTATGCGTGAGAATTTATTTACTATGAATAAGTATGACATCAGTGAAGCCAAGGTATTAAAAACCTTAAAAGATGGTGAGGTGATTTATGAACGAGATTTTGTCGCCGTAGCAGAAGAAATTGTTTACCACTTATTTTTCTAGTGGTTGTTTGTGATAAAAATGTCGAACTCTTGTTCGGTATTTTTTGGGTGTATATCGCGGCATTGATTGATTTAGACATCTAAAAAATATTAGATAACTTGGGTTTTTTCTTGATTTATTTAAACAGTCTGCCGCTAAAATTATTGATGTTATGTTAGCTCTTACATGGATAAAAGGTTCATTAAGCCAGTGTGAGTGCAGCAAATATAACCAGTTAAATTGTGAGGCTGGAGCTTAGCCATGAATATATTTAAGTGCGCTGTAGGTTTTGTAGTTAGCCTGCTATTAATGTTGGCCGGAGTTGGTTTTTCGGTGGGGCCATCGGCGTCGAACAATACTGTTGAAATTAATAGTTCGCTGGCGAAAGTGTGGGATATCATGACAGATGTTCACCACCAAGACTGGCGCTCAGACTTGTCAATGTATGAAGTAATTGATGCCACTGCGGGAAAGCAAGAGTGGTTGGAAGATTATGTGGGGGGCAGCCTCTTAACGAAAAGTACCACTACCATATGGCATCCTCACCAGCAGTGGGAGACGGAATTTGAATCAGCGCCTTTTAAAGGATCGTGGAATACTTCCTTTGAACAAATTAAGGAGGGTGTGGTGAAAGTCACTTTGGTTGAAACCGCACTGGTCAAGAATGTTGTATTGCGAGGCATTGCCACTGTGCTATTTTTATCAGAAGGTGACTTCAGTGTGGTGCCGATATACCTGGCCGATTTGAAAAAAACCGTCGAAAAAACTGTTCAATAATCATTGGCAGGAATGACGGATTATATTCGGCTTCCATGACGTAGAGTCAGTTTGTAGTTACAAAAAATTATATTGCAGGAGAAGCTTATGCAATTCATGAAGAAAAGTTTTAATCGACGCACCATTGTCACCGGATTACTCTTGTCGCTTAGCAATATCACTTGGGCAAGCCAGCACCCCCCAGAACACATTGCCGACCGTATTTTTACAGGTGCTAAAATATTTACATCCGATAAGTCCCAGCCATGGGCCGAAGCCGTGGCTATTAAGGGCGGCAAGATTGTCTACGTTGGCGATGATGCGGGTATTGATGGCTGGCGAGGTGATAACACCCAAGATATCGACTTGAATGGCCAGCTGGTCTTACCTGGTTTTGTTGATAGTCATGTTCATCCTGGACTCATTGGCTTGCTCACAAATGTGGTATTTATTACCGATAGTGATACTCCGGAAAAGATGCTTGATTGGTTGAAAGAGTATGCCGAAGATAATCCTGATTTGCCTTATATCTTGGCGGGAATTTGGGATCTTCGTGACTATGGTCTTGAGGGCCCTCAACGTAAAGATTTGGATGCGGCGGTGAATGATCGACCGGTGATTGTACTGGATAACTCAGGCCACAGCAGCTGGCTTAACAGCAAAGCGTTGGCGCTGCTGGGGGGGGATCCTGAGTCGGTGGATGGCCTCAGTTTTTTGCAGGCCGATAAAGCCGGTCGGCCCACCGGTTGGGCCAAGGAATTTGTTGCCACCAAAAGCCTCAATCTGCTTATGAAACCTAACTCGGTGGAAGATTTTGAAGACGCGCTCACCCTCTATATGGATTATGCCTTGGCCAATGGCGTGACTACGGTATTTGATGCCGGTAATCTGGGGCGTGAAGATGTGGTGTATTCAAGACTGGCAAAAATGGATAAAGAAGGACGTATGCCTCTGCGTTACGAGGGCTCGTATCATGTGACTATGCCAAGCCAGCTTGACCATGCGGTGGCTGAGTTAAAACGTCTTCGCTCGCAATATGGATCAAACAATCTACGTTTTAACACCATTAAAATTCACTATGACGGTGTCACCGAATTACATACCGCTGCGGTTATCCAAGAGTACAGCAACAAGGCTGGCCATCGCGGAAATACGCTGGTAAATGAAGATCGCTTGGCTGATTTTATTCGTGAATTACACAGGGAACAAATTGACCTGCATTTGCATGTGGTGGCCGACGCGGCTACTCGCCGAGCACTAAATGCTTACGAAACCGTTAAAAATGAGCTGGCTGGAAAAATTGATACACGCATGACCCTTAGTCATCTAGAGCTAGTGGATGATGCAGATATGCCGCGCTTTAAAGAGCTGGGGGTGATTGCCAACTTTACACCCCAATGGCACGGTGATACTCAGTTTATTTTGAATGAACACATCATTGGCAGTGAGCGCTTTCAGAAGCGATACCGCGCTCAGCCCCTACTGGAAAATGGTGCGGTGGTGAGTTTTTCCAGTGACGAAGTCTCAACTTATGGCATTACCCGCACCAACCCCATGCTGGGCATACACAACGGCCACAACCGACAAGAAGGAATTGACGGCGAAGGAAAAGATGCGCTGATTATGCAGCCCATCAGTGAACGGCTGAAGCTAGAAGATTTGGTCACTGGCTTTACGCAAAGCGGCGCTTACCAACTTGGTATGGAGGACCAAGTAGGCTCTATTTCTGTGGGTAAATCTGCTGATTTGGTGATAATGCGTGACGACCTGTTTTCCATGGATCGCTATGATATCTATGAGGCAAAAGTATCCATGACAGTGAAAGCCGGTGAGGTAGTTTATCAACGTAACTGGAGAAAAGTAGTTCAGGAGTGGTACTCTTCATTGTTAAGGCTGTTCTTCAACGCATTCTATGCCTAAAATTTAGCACAAGCCTGAATACTATAGGTTTAGGGTTTTAGTGGCCCCGCTTTCAGGTGGGTGGGGCCCTTAATTAAGCGGCTTTTTGCTTGTTTGGCAGCCATTTCTCTTGCTAGTCAGCTAATCAAGCTCTGCTAGGTGAGGTTGTTTAGTGACTTGTACACTGTCTGCTCGTTTTGGCCAGCTCTTTGAGTAAAAGATTTAGTAACTATGACCTCCAGCACCTCCACCAAACGTAAAATAACGGTACGCAAAGTACCCACCCAGGCCCGCGCTAAAGCCAAGGTTGAACACATACTGGTTCGCACCAAAGCCCTATTGATCAAGGACGGTTTGAATAAACTCACCACCAATCACATTGCCAAGGCCGCGGGAATGTCGGTGGGTTCCCTGTACCAATATTTCCCCAATAAACAATCTGTGATCAATAGACTATATAGCCGCTGGCTGATAGAGGTGGTAACTGCGGTGCAGCAGTTTGCAGAGCAAGACTTGAGTGATCTTAGCCTGGAAGATTTTACCGATGCACTGATGGAGCTAGTGTATGGAGATGAGGAAGCGCAGCAGGTGCAGTTTGAGGTTGAGTTGAATAAAGCTATGTTATTGTACCCTGAGCTAAACGAGATTGAGCGCCTTCATGGGGTGAATATGGCTCAGGAGTTAGCCGGCATACTGGAAAAAATGAAGATCAATGTACCTAGAGAAACCTTGGTAAAATTGGGGCATTACATGTATGGCCTAAACGGGTTGTCTGAGCAACTTGCCTGGGCCAATAAGTGCGATCAAGAGCACTCCCTGCGATGGCAACGGGAGGCTGTGTTAGCCCTACTTAGAATGTACCCATCCTAGAAACACTGCTTAATCACAATCACTCCTATTTGGCGCGAAAACTTTTTAGGTAAGCGCCCTTCCCAAAAAATGCGAATAGATAGCCTGTATTTGGCCCTTACCTCTTTTTAAGAATAAGCCCCCACTTTTTAAGACCAAATCGCCTAAATAAAACTCTTCTCTTTTATGTGAGTATAAACTCGTATATATTGCGAGTATAAACTCGCATTTATGTATATTCAACCTGGCGAATAACTTGAAAGCCACCGGCCTTTCAGTCTGATTGTGGGTTGTTGTCATCTGTAACTTAGAAGTGAGTTGGCGGTATTGCAGTGGGTAGGCAGTTGGCCTGGTATTGAATTTCTAAAGGCAATTTATGATTAGTTCTCGATGTAAAGTATTGGCTTAGTGTTTGTAATCGTGCGGGAAACCCATTGAATGTTAAATTTATATTTATATTTATATTTAAATTTATATTTATATTTATATTTATATTTATATTTATATTTATATTTATATTTAAATTTATATTTAAATTTATATTTAAATTTATATTTATATTTAAATTTATATTTATATTTATCTAAGAATTTACTATTTACCAAAAATATAAGTATTGATTTCGTAAGCTTAAATATTTACGGAACTTAGATTGACGGTAAATTAAGTTTACCCATCATCAAAGTTTTGATGGCTTCTCGCAAAGGTTTGGTGGTTTTTGTTGTGATATATTAAGTGCGTTGAATGGAAGCGCGCCCTTATAAAAAATAATTTAGCGAGCGTGAATCGTTTACCTTGAGTGTATAAAAAATAATAATTTTCATCATAAAAAAATAAATGTTAGATGCAGGGTCGACCATTGTTAGTCAATGTGGCGGTTCGTTGTCTGTGAAAGATATGCCTTAAGTTTGCTTTTTCAATAAGTAAATGAACACCCAGCGCAAGGCAAAAAACACACGGAAACTCGACGATCAACAGGTGTGTCTGTTTATTTTCGAGCCTTGTGAAATCCACTTAGGCTTTATCCATAAATATAAAAAATATAAAAATAGGTGAATATATGTTGACCAGAAAATACCGTAAGTCCCTGCTTGGGGCATCGATCTCTTTAATCATGGCCGCCCAGGCGCAAGGCATAGAGTTCTATGCAGGCGGTTTGGAGGGGGCTTGGGATAATCAAGTCTCTATGGGATCAAGCTGGCGTGTTGAAAATCCAGACCAGGTGCTGTTGAGCGATCCAAATGGCAATAATGGTAATGCTAACTACGACAAAAACGATGCTTTTTCTCAGGTATTTAAAGGCAGTAGTGAGCTACAGGCCAACTACGAAAATGTTGGCATGTTTGTTCGTGCCAAATACTGGTATGACGTAGCACTTGAAAATGACGATAATTTAGATGACTCCCAATACGATGACTTGGCCAAATTTTCAGGTGCTGAGGTTTTTGATGCGTTTGTTTATGGTGAATTTGAAGTGCTGGATATGCCGGTAGACGTACGCCTGGGTAAGCAAGCGGTAAGCTGGGGGGAGAGCAGCTTTATTATGGGGGGGGTAAACGAAATTAACGGATATGACGTGAGCGCCTTTAATCGCCCTGGAGCCAAAATAAAGGAAGCGGTTATTCCGGTTAATATGGCGTTTGCCAATATAGGTCTTTCTGAAAGCCTGAGTGTCGAAGCGTTTTATCAGTTGGAAAACCGTCAAACGGTATTGGATGCCTGCGGTACATATTTTAGTGAATTAGATTACGCAAGCCAAGGCTGTGACGATATTGATACCGGGCTTGGGGTGAGCATTCGCCAAGATGCAGATTTCGCACGTACCCCAAGCAGTGATGGACAATTTGGTGTGGCGTTGCGTTTTATCTCGGATGCACTGGATACTGAATTTGGTTTGTACACCATGAATATCCATAGCCGCGCGCCCTTACTGAGCACTATTAATGCTGGTTTTAATGATCTAGCCGCCTTGACTGAACCTGCTGTTCAGGCAGAAATTCAGGGCATGTCTAACTACCTTGCGAATGGTGTAAATCCATTTGACTCCACAGCTTACGACGCCCTCGTCGCCGCGGCCACTGCTGGTGACGCAACCGCTCAAGGTATGTTAGCTGAATTGAGTCTGCTGGCGTCAGTGGGGGTATTGGCTGGTAAAAACCTTGCACAAACCACCTTCTTGACTGAATTCCCGGAAGACATCCAAATAGTGGGTTTAAGTTTTGCCACTACATTAGCAGGTGTGGCCGTGTCTGGTGAGGTGAGTCACAGATTTGATCAGCCCATACAATATAACTCTGAAATATCGCTGGAAGCCATTGCTCAAACAGGTGCAGTTGCAGCGCTGGCAGAGGTCGGTGCACTTGGCGCGGTTACAAAAGAACAAGCCGTTTTGTCATTGGTAGGAGACCTGGGACTTGAAGAACTGGCCACGGCAGATGGCGAGATCAGTCATGGTTATAGAACATTTGATGTGTCTCAGCTACAAGTGACCGCGATTAAACTATTTGATCCTATGTTAGGGGCTAGCTCAGTGTGGGCTATGGCAGAAGCTGCCTTGACCCATGTGCACGGCTTTGATGAAAACGACAGCGTTAAATTTGGTGGCATTGGCATTTATGACGCTGTCACTGAAGAGCGCATTGGGTTTGAAGATACCATGACTGAAAACGCTTGGGGGTATCGCGCTCTAGTGGGTGCAGACTTCGCCAATGTTTTTGCGGGTGTGAGTCTATCACCTGAAATATTCTGGAGTCAGGATGTGGACGGGGCTTCTTCCAGTCATGTGAGTGCCTTCACCGAGGGCAACGAATCATTGGGACTTACCTTGAGCGCCAGTTACCTGAACGCCTATAATGCGTCTGTCTCTTATACCCAATTCTCGGGTGGTCCATATCATTACTCCGCCGACCGTGACTTTGTTTCAATCGATGTGGGCATGCAGTTTTAATTCACCATTAATAATAAATAACACCAGTTCGCTGATGTTTAGTGAGGATAAATTATGAGAATTATTTCAATGGGCAGCTCGCTGCTGGCACTTGCCATGGGGGCAGGCTCGGCTACGGCTGCTGCCAGCGCTGCTGACATCGCCCAGCTTGGCAAGCAGTTAACTTATATGGGGGCGCTAAAAAAGGGTAATGACAATGGTACGATTCCAGCCTATACAGGGGGCTTGAAACAGGATTTAAATAGCGATCCGTATAAAAATATTTATGTCAATGAATCCCCCTTGTTTGTGATTACCAAGGCCAACCTTGCGCAGTACAAGGGCAATCTAACACCGGGTCAGGTGGCCATGTTTAATAAATACCCTGATACCTACAAGATGCCGATTTATAAAAGTCATCGAACAGCAAGTTACCCTGAGGGTATTCAGAAAAAAGTAATAAAGAATGCCAGCACCGCTCAGTTGTTAGCCGATGGAAATGGGATAAATAATTTTGACGAGAGCATACCTTTCGCCATTCCAAAAAGCGGTGTGGAAGTCATCTGGAATCACGAAACCCGTTTCCGTGGTGGTAGTGTAGAAATAAATAACGCCTCTATTGCAGTGGAAGAAAATGGTAATTTTTCCCCCGTTCGCGGACGTGCGCAATTCACACCACCCCAATACTTAAAAGACGGATTTGATCCCAAAAAAGATGCCAATATATTGTTTTACTACACGGCTAAAACTATGTCACCGGCGCGCCTAACCGGGGATATTTTATTGGTACACGAAACCATTGATCAGGTGAGTGAACCAAGAAAAGCCTGGCAGTATAATGCAGGTCAACGCCGCGTGCGCCGTGCACCTCAGGTGGCTTATGATGCGCCCGATACGGACGGTCTACGTACCAGTGACCAGGTAGATATGTATAACGGCTCACCAGATCGTTATGACTGGAAATTGGTGGGTAAGAAAGAAATATACATTCCATATAACTCTTACAAGATAATAGATAAAACAGCGAAATACACTGATATCATCGGGGCAGGGCACATTAATCAGGACTACACCCGTTATGAGCTACACCGTGTCTGGCACATACAGGCCACTCTTAAAAAAGGCGCTCGGCATCTTTATGGCCAGCGTGACCTATACCTAGATGAGGATTCTTGGCAAGTGGCTGTTGCTGATCATTACGATACGCGTGGCGAGCTATGGCGTATGGCAGAAGGTCATGCTATGCAATTTGTAAATGTCAATACTACTTGGTATGTGGCGCAGTCAAGTTACGATCTATTGTCTGGCCGCTACCTCATAGAGCTTAGTAATGAAGAGCGCGATGAGTTTAAGTTTGGCGAAAAGGTAAAACGAAAAACGTTCACGGCTTCGGCACTTCGCCGTAGTGGTAAACGCTAGAGAATATTTATCTCGCTTTGGCAAAGAAAGAGACCCTATGCGTCTTTTTCTTTGTCCTTTTTTATTCTAAATTTCCTACTTTAAAATGGTGTTCTGGGCTCTAACGTTCTTTTTGGTGAAGGCGTTACATGAGTGCTTTGTGGGCTCATTAGATTGCCTTGAATACATCATAGACTGGTACTCAGGAAAGGTTTTCTCATAGAAACCAAATTAACTCTAGAAATAATTAGGGGCCGAAAGATGTATAATAGAAAGATAGATCATATGGCATACATTGAATTCACTTGCAGGATTAGTTGGTGATGCCGTCTTCTGTTTGTTCCCAGTTTGATCATGCATTAAATGATGATACTCAGAAAGATGAGTACCAAAACCTTACCGTCTCCGCAGGGGGGGAGAGCTGGTACAAGTCGGGTCAAATTCAAGTTCATCGACATGATTCGGGGAAAGAAGGTTTGGAAGAGTTTCATTGTGTGCGCGAGGGAGTTTGTTTGCGTACATTGGATTTCCAGACCCCAGGAGCCCAAAATGAATGGCCAGTCATTGGTATGGGTGGGCAGCTATTCCTGTTATTCAAATTAGAAGGCGTCAATGAATTTCGCCATGCTGGTGAATGCAGTCACTCAATTAAGCCTGGTTCGTTAACCTTGGGCTATAGCAATAACGATTCTGTTTTTACCTATCACCATGTGTCCGGTGAACACTGCCGTATGGTGTGTATCATGATTACCCCCCAGGCGCTGTTTTCTCCACCATTTTCACAAACGCGAAAAGATTTGCCACAAATCATACGGGAGATGTTTGATCATTCTATTGGTTGGACCCTGGAAGGCCTGAATATAGGCTTGGATATGGTGCGCCCTCTGCATCAATTATTAGATTCTGATACTTCTGATTCTGTGCACCGGGCTTATATTGAGGCCAAGGTGATTGAACTTATCTGTCTGTCACTACGGGCTGTGATGGTACGGGACAACATTAATGCAAGGAACACCTATAGCCAACATGAACTAAACTCCCTTGAAAAAATACAAAACCAGCTACGACAGCAATATTATGCCCCTCCCCCCTTGGCAAACCTGGCCGCCAGTGCGGGCATGAGCGAAAGTAAACTTAAACGGTGCTTCAAAGATTTGTTTGGGGTTTCTACCAGTGAATTGGTGTTGCACTTACGCATGCGGCGCGCCAAGGAGCTGTTGGCTGTACGTGATAGTAATATTAATCAGATTGCAGACGAACTGGGCTACAGTCACGCCTGTAACTTTACAACGGCTTTTAAACGTCGCTACGGTCTGACTCCCAAGGCCTATCAGAAACAGCTGCTGAAACCGTTTGTTTAGAAATTGTAGATTAAAATTCAGGGATATAAGTGAGTTTTAAAAAGAGCATGCGCCCAGGTCCGGGCATGGGCGCGCCACCCCCGTCGTAAGCTTGAGTATATTGATGTTTTGTATTGGTAGCATCGAATATGCCACTGCCTAAAGTGAATACACCACTTTGATAGCTCACAAAAATATTCAGTGTGATTTCAGCGTCAAATTTTTTTAAATGCTTCTGTGCATCTCCTGGATTGGTCACTATTATGGATGGGTTGTAATCATAACCATAGCGTGCAGAGTTCCAAATGGCACTGGGATTGATTGAGAATTTCTGGTTGATTTTAAATCGACTATTTAAGCTTAACTTGTGTTGGCTAGCCCCTAAAAAAGCATCACTATTATTGGCAACTTGATATTCTGGAATAGGATTATCTATGGCCTTGTAAAACGAGTAACCTACTTCCATTTTCCCCCAGTTTGGCAGCCACTGCCAGCTGGCCTCTACCCCGCTAGAGCTCATATTAGTTTGGTTCCTGTAATTTCCAGTGGTGGTATCAAAATCAGTGTCTACCACGCTGTAAATGATCGGGTCTTCTATGTTGGAATAAAATGCATTGAGAACCAACAGAGTGTTGGGCGATAATTGGTAGCCAGCTTCCACTTCACTGGTCTTGGCGGTTTCCGGTACCAGTGTATCTCCACCCAGGGCGATGATGCTAAATTCGGGTTCTCTGAAGGACTGGCTGTATAAACCTTTAATGTGCCATTGTTGCCAGTGCTTGACATAGCTGATTCTCGGTACCAATGATTCTCCCACAACAGAATGCTTTGAGTAGCGCCCACCTATGGACCAATTCCCATAGTCGTTTTTCCAGTCGGATTGAAAAAATGCCGCTCGGGTTTGATAGCTTATATTAGCGCTGCCATTAAATATGGTGTCGGCAGTGACTCCAGAGATAGGTTCGAGTGTATCTTTGGCATGGGCGCGCTCTTGTTGATACATCACGCCTGCATTGATGTTCATTTTTTCTAGTGGGCGGTAGTTTGCTTGTAACTGATAGCGATCAAGCTCAGTCTCTATTTGCAAAAATATGTCCCTTACACCTAAGAAAGGGGTCATATCCTCAAGGGAGCGGCTGCGCCAATTATCTTGACGTATATATTCGATGCTGGGAATTAGAGTGAACTCTTGGTTTATTTCCCAAGGGTAATCAATGCGCGCCATGTCATTATCAAAATTTACTTCTCTAAGGCCTAACACTCTACCAAACATATCTTTTTGTTCTTGCTGGTACCTATCCAGAATCAATTGGAATGCTAATTCACGGTATTCGCCAGCCAGATTTATATTGTGTGTGCGCCGCACTGAATCTGCCTCCTGATCAAATTCACCGCCATAAAAGTCAGTGTATGTTTGTGTGCTGTGAGGGCTGACAGATGTTGCCAGTGAGGCCTTGATAAAACCTTGTTCCAGAGGTTTGCCGCTGTTAACAGTGACGCTATTAAAGGCACTGGCACTACCCATAACACCGGTTGTGATAATGGTTTCTACACCGTCCATATTTTTTCCTTTAGTGGTTATTTTAATGACCGCCAACTGAGCATTGCCACCATATTTGGCGGCACCTGGACCGCGAATAATTTCAATTTTTTCAATTTGATTTACCGAAAAGTGCTGCCCAAAAGGGGTGTTGCCAAACAGCATTCCGGTAAATTCCATGCCATCAATCATCAGTAAGATGCGACCTTCGATACTCCATATTCCACGAAATGAAATACCTATGACACTGGCCACATCGTACTGAAACTCAAAACCAGGAACTAGTCGTAATACATCAATGAGATCCCGTGCGCCAGATTGTTGAATATCTTTTGCCGTGATAATACTTACTACGGCAGGTTGCTCATTGATGGGGCTTGGCGTATTTGAGGCGATGCTGGTCATGCGCAGCACTAACAGTTCTGCCAAAGATAAGTCCCAAAGGACTGCCATATCAGCTTCATTTTTTGCTATTAGACTTGGGTGAAACAGGTATAGCAGTATTAGTAAGCTAGCTCGAAAATAGGTTGGTATTTTATTGTCCACTTTTGTTACCTAGTAATAGATAAACGTATGGAGGGGGGCAGCTAAACTCGATAACAATAAAGCCGTAGGTTTATAAGTGTAGCAGAGCCAATAGTTTTTGAGGCTCGGTATTTATGGTATTTATGGTATTTATGGTATTTATCCATACTTTTATATTTACGAATCTGCAAGTCAAGGGCAGTTTTTATGGGGTGGAGTGCGGATTTGTTATATTAAAACTCCCATTTAGATTACATTTGTAATCCCCCCTTTTTTATATCAATTAAAAGTAGAGAGGTTATTTAACTCCTTAATTACCTGGGTACATAAGGACGTTCGTAACGTTGAGAAAGCAAGTTAACCCCGCGCCATCAGCGACACCTAACCAGGTTACGACGGCCTCTGGGTTTTGTAGGATTTATTCAATATACGACATTCCCATGAAGTCAATCATTGAGCTAAGCATATAGGCTTAATTAAGGGATGGTAGCGTTTACAACATCACATACGGCTTATATATTGATTTGTGATGTATGGAGCTCAAAGATCAATTATGCCAATTGAACAGCTATTTTCAGAACATGATATTCAAAATTTAATAAACAAGAACTTTGCGCCTCCCTTTGGCCAGCGTAATGCTGCATTGATCATAGGGGCTGCTTATTGGGGGC
>MAAB01001533.1_pt1 | contig 18677 bp, 13 predicted proteins | sample 1115991 | NCBI WGS metagenome assembly MAAB01 (sample SAMN04961124, study PRJNA320927) | seawater metagenome | isolation source: sample BD02T18 sea water enriched with oil for 18 days | place: USA:Gulf of Mexico | collected 2013-07-27
ATTTACCGTCAGGTCACCCTGAAACTGCACTAAGAATAAATTCTACGGGAAGTTTGCTCGTGTCAAATTGCGTCTAACTATGTTCTTTAAAGACCATTTGGCGGCGTAAATGGACAAATGGGTAGGTAGGAAATGACAGGTACAGATTAGCGGTAATAAGCATTAACAAGGCTTGATAATCTTGCAGCATGGCCGAAGCCATTAATCCCCCTGCCAGTATCAGATAACCAGTAAACCCCACATGCTGCCTGTTAACACGGCGCAGCCAAACAATATTGTAGGTATTAGTGACCGGGCTGACGCTTCAAACCCCTGGCGTTTACGCTGGACGCTCGCATGCTGCCCGGTATCCATGCATAAGCCCCGGAACCTTTGGATTGACCGCTTATGACATAAGGTTGGCAATCAATGTAGTAATAATGGGTCATTATGTCGTGTAAATTAATTCGATAGCGCTACGCTCCACAGCCTTACCTAATAACCCCCACTAATATCTAGCCAGTACCAGGATATTCGCTGGCGATAGGAGAGATTATGAGTAGCAATACCCCAAGTCGCTTCAAACAGGTACAAGGTTTCACGCTCATAGAGCTACTCATGGTCATCGTCATTTTGGGCATACTGTCAGCCTTCGTTATGCCCGCCTTCGCCAATTTTGGCAAGTCTGCCACGGTGGCGGTACTACAAGGGGTGGCTGGCGCTCTAAAAACCGCCACCGCACAAGTACACTTGCAGCAAATTATGGCCCAGGACATGGGTGACGAAGCCTCTGCCGGCATCAGCCTTTACGGAACTTGGGTTCAGACTAGTTATGGTTTCCCCGATGGCTCCGCTGGTGACACCCTTGCACTGCTGGACATGGACGCTAGCGTTAAGACCGCGCCTTATAGCGGTAGCTGCACCGAAAATGCATTATGTGTGAACAGCCGCGCTGCTAGTTCGGGTTACCCTGGGCTCACCTTACCTTCAGCTGATGGCCGCGTCGTTATCTTCTACCCGCAAGGCTATAGCCGTTTAGATCAATGTTTTGCTTATTATTGGTTTTCCCACAAAGCCACCATTCCCCCTGTGATCAATGTAATTAATACGGGCTGCTAAAAGCGTCTATAGATCAAACGGTATGGTCATGTTAGTTCGGAAGCAGAGCTAATGATCTATCAATAAAAAATTTGCTGCATTTTGTAGACAGAATGTATTGCTACAAATTGAGTAGTATAAATATTGCCCCTGTCTTTCCCCTAAGTTTTTTGCACTCATCCATCCCCTTTCCCAATTAGTACGATCAAGGCACAGCTCTAACACCATAGCGTCAGCTTTCTATAACTAAAGGTTTAGCCTTCATAACACTTGTCTGAAACTGTGGCTCATTTGGCAGCTTATGTAATAAACCTGCAGGGGCTTGGGCTCTAAACTGAGTTCATTAATTTATTAACGGCTGGCACTTTTATGAACAAAAATATCTTTGCACCACTAGTTTTTAGCATGGCCACACTGCTAACGGCCTGTGATGCCAGCCCTAACTACGAAACCATCAATACCCCAGACTCCCAAGAGGAACCTGTGCACCATCAAGGCCAGAATGAAGCGGAACCGTCTCAAGACAGTACTAGTAGCCAGCAGCCCACCCAAACACAAGACGTCACCCTTGAGAAGCAGAACACAGAAGATTCCATCACTATTGAAATCAAAAATCCTGATTCTCAGGGTGGGTCGGTAAACACGCAGGACTCAAACGAATTAGATACGAATCAAGATGACACCGATATTCAAAACAACGAATCCAACGGTGCAGCCATCTCAAACAAGGACACCGGCACCCCATTATCTTTTAGCAAAGTACACACACAAATCATTCAAACCAAGTGCGTGGCCTGCCACACCGATTCAGGCATAGCAGGCGCAACTAAGCTGGTGTTCGCCAGAGGGGAAAGTGAGATGGAATTTAACAATAAGTGTGTATTGGATAACTACCTGTTCTCAAACCCATCGAATGGACAAACGATCAAAGACAAGGTGCGTGGCCTTAGTCAACATGGCGGTGGCAGTGTACTGGCATATTCATCCAGCCAATACACTTTGTGGAGCGAGTACATAGACGGTATCACTCAACCTCAAAATGGAACCGACGAGCAAACTCAACAGGAAATGCCGAATGATAACCAGGCTAAAAATTACACCCTAGAATCTCCTGCCGCCACTTACCGACGTGCCAGCCTGATTTTAACCGCGCAAATCCCTAGCGCCGAAAAACTACAAGAAGTGGACACGTTCAATGAGCCTGAACTGAAAGACGCGCTATACAGCCTCATGCAGGGGCAAAGCTTTCATGAATTTATTAAAACCTCGGCCAATGACCAACTATTAGTACGCCGCCTAGTGGCTAATGCTTATCGTGAAATAGGTCAAGGCCTAGAAAAGCACTACTCTGAATATAAGGGAATTGCCAAAGACAACGATAAACGGGATGAATTAGCCAATGAGCTGGAAGAAGAGCCCCTTGAACTCATAGCATACGTGATCGAAAACGACCGCCCCTACAGCGAAATTTTAACCGCCAATTACACCCTTGCCAGTATAAAAAGCGCACGCTTGTTTAAAGCAGCTGAACAATCTGATCCTACTTTTAAACCAGTTCAAAACTTAGGCCAAAGCTTGATCATGGGCCGATTTACCGACTTTGATGCGGATTCATTAACCCAAATCCCCCATGCAGGCTTATTAACCAGCTATGCCTATTTAAATAAATACCCCACCACCGCCACCAATCGTAATCGAGCACGGGCCAGCGCCACCTTAAAGCATTTCTTAGGCTTTGATATTGAAGATTCCAGCGCCCGTGAAATAAGTAATGATGCATTAAGCGATAGCGAAAATCCCACCATGAGCAACCCAGCCTGCACGGTTTGCCATCAAACGTTAGACCCAATTGCCGGAGCCTTTCAAAACTTTGGTGGCCAGGGCATATTTAGAGATCGCCGTTATGGAATGGACTCATTAGATGCGCAATACGCTGAATATGATAAAGACTCTGAATACCAAAGCGGTGATACCTGGTACCGCGATATGCGCGAACCGGGTTTTTATAACGATATCAGCCAAGACAACAGCAACAGCCTCAACTGGTTAGCACACCAGTTAGTGAAAGATGACCGTTTTGCCACGGGCACTGTTAAGTTTTGGTGGCCCGCCATATTTGGTGAAGAGTTATTATCAGCTTCAAGTGAGCGTCATCAGTTCGATGCGCAAGCCAGCTTAATTGAATCGCTGGCCACTGACTTTCGTGAGCATTTAAGTCTAAAAACACTCATTGTTAATATGCTTACTTCTGATTATTTTCGTGCTGCCAAAAAATCAAGTAGCGAGATTAATTCGGCTAGTTTAAATATAAATGGCGGCGGTTCACGCTTATTAACCCCTGAGCAATTACAAGCAAAAATCCAATCATTGAGCGGCTTCATATGGAAAGAGGAGCGTCCACACTTAACTAACGACTACAATATCTATTATGGGGGCATTGATTCAAATGAAGTTGAGCAACGCGCTCGATCAATTAGCAATGTCATGGCCCGAGTGGCAGAAAAAAGCGCACTAAGCTCTTCCTGTGCCATCGTTGCCACTGAGTTTAATAAAACTAAAAGTAATCGCCAGTTATTCACTGAAGTAGAGCGAGATCAAGCGCCAGGAAACTATCATTCAGCCACACTGGAGCTGCCTGCTGAAGACGCCTCAGGCATGCAAAGCATTCACTATAGTATGGATGTGGCCGCCGGTAAGGTGAAAATTCGAATGCAAAAACCCACTAAGCAAGTGTTTTGGCAATCGTTGCGTATCACCGATGCAAAGCAGAACCTCATCATAGAGGGTGATATGGCCGAGCTGGTTGCGCAAACAGATTGGATTACAGGCAGCGGTGGCCCAGCACGGTCTTTAACCACAGGTGAAAAATCGGCCTACTACCTATGCTGTTCCAGTCGCTACTTTGAAATGGAAATACCCGTTGAACATGATGGCCAGCTTTCCATTGAAATGCAAATGTGGGCTGATAATGACAATACCAGCATTGACGTCACCATCGAACAAAGTGAAGCAAACACCATCCTTAAGGACAGCCACTCTCAGTTAGTGAAGCAGCAGCTGGTCGTGTTATTTGAACGCCTGTTAAATGAAAAACACACAATCAATGCCCCTGAAATTGAATTGGCGTTTGGCTTATTTACCCAACTAAGAGCGGCAAAAATAGCGCGAGGTAGCCATTCAGATATGAAGGAAAGTAACATTGATTGCCTATATTACGATGACCAGGGCGTGTCTGAATCAGTGTGGGCAAAAGATACATTTCATACCCTCACCGCCTGGCGCGGTGTGCTGGCGGCCCTAATGATGGATCCGGCCTTTATTTACGAATAATAATTAGCAGCTGAAAGACGACTTAAACTTATTGATAGGGCCTTACTATGCAACGCAGAGACTTTTTAAAATATTTTGGAGCAGCCAGCTTAGCCTCCACTATGCCTGGTTTAAAATTATGGGCCGCCCCGCAGGATTTCAGTGGCCAGTATTTTGTGTTTGTTCAAGCCAATGCCGGCTGGGATGTCACCAGCTTTTGTGACCCTAAGGTGAACATCGCTGGCGAGAAAAAAATAAACAACTGGGCTGACACCAGTAACATTAAACAGGCAGGCAACATTGCCTATGCGCCGTTTGCCAATAACACGTCATTTTTTGAGAACTTACATGATCGCATGTTAGTGGTAAATGGCATTAACGCCTCAACTAACTCACACACCGCCGGGCGAGATTACAATTTTAGCGGCAACATTGCCAAGGGATACCCAAGTTTATCCGCGCTGTACGCGTCGGTACACAGTGATGGTTTTGCCATGCCATGTATTGTGAATGGTGGACATTTTCGCTCCGAGGGTGTGGTCACCCCTACTATCATTGGCCGCAACGATGAAACCCTTACCTCACTCATTAATCCCAACGCTCGACGATACAATCATTCTTCGCTATCCCTTCCGCAAGAAGATTATGACTTAGTTAAACAATTCCAATTAAGACGGGCCCAAAACAAAGCCAGCAATGAGCTACTTTTACCCAAACAAGCCAAAAGCCAACAAGAGTTTTTAGCCGCCGTGAGTCACAGTGGCGGGTTTGAAAACTTTGGCCAGCTATTAGCGTCCATCAATGGCGGAGCTTTTGATTTAAATAATAAATTTAATAAGCAGGCGCTGTACGCTATTTTGGGATTTAAATCTGGCCTAACTATCGCAGCCGACCTTAATAAAGGCGGCTTTGACACTCATAGCAACCATGATGTTGACCATGCACAAGCGCTAGGAGGCCTTACGGAAGGCATTGAATGCCTATGGTTTTTAGCCGAACAATTGGGTATAGCTGACCGCCTAACCGTTATGGTTGCCTCTGATTTTTCACGTACACCGCAATACAACGGCAAAGAAGGTAAGGACCATTGGCCCATTGGCAGTACCGTCTTCATGCAAAAGGACGCGCCATGGGCAAATAAGGTCATAGGTTTCACCGATGCAAAACATAATGCATTAAAGATCAACCCCGTTACCCTACAGGCAGACCAGGAGTCCGGCATCGAATTGACCCCCAAGCATGTTATGCAAAGCGCCCGGCAACTACTGGGCATTGAACATCACAGCAATACACTGCCTTTTGGGTTAGACGTAGAAACCAGCATTGATTTATTTCAAGCCTAACTAAAACAAACCGGATATGCCCTGAATGCAGGACACTTAAGGCCTGGGCAACTACACTACTAATACCCCATTATGCAAGCCGGCCCCGCCCGGCCAGAAAGGTCACCAAGTGTGAGCAACGAAGTCAGCCATGGCCCATGAAACAATCTCGCTGAAATTTATCAGCAATCTTGAGTCCGCCCTGGTGGATTACCCTGGGGTCTTCAATCAATTACAGGCTCTGTTTAATCTGCCCAAAGATATCCAAGCCAAAGACAGAATTGAGGTGGTTAAATTTATCCACCTCTTCCAGGTAATTCAGCAGGATCATGGCGTCACTAACATAGGATACTTGCTTGGGGAGCACTACACTCCCGCCCAAATGGGCGTCCTTGGCCTGTATTTGCAGACATGCAATACTCTAAAAGAGGCCATACATCATTATTTAGAGTATTCCTATCTTGATTCAGAATTTGAAACGCCGTTACAACTGGCTATGGATAGCAACAATTTTTCCATCACATTAACACCGCCCCCTGAACTGCTCGCCATACAACAAACTTACGCCATCATTAGTGCTAATAGAATTATCAAGGCCATCCAATATTTCTGTGCACCCGATGTAACCCCCCTATTCATCGCTTCCAATTTAAACGCAAAAGAGGAGCAATTTAATCAAACCATTAACCTTGTTCATGCTCCGGATAACGTCATCACCCTTACTTATGCAAACCAGACTTTGACACGTAAACTACCAGGGCGAGATCACTCTCTGAACAAATTGCTTAAACAAGAGATTGACAAAAAGGTGGCCGAGGCACGTCCAGCTGATGACCTGGTATCCGCGGTTATTCGACAAGTGGCCAAATGTGAACAGCTGGCAAACATCAGCCTAAGCACCATAGCATTCAATCTCGCCATGAGTGAAAGAACCTTAAGCAGAAAACTTAACCTTGAAGATGTACAGTTAAAAGAGATATTACGGCAGGCTAAAAGGCAGCATGCCATCAAACAATTGGCCGGCGGCGCCGACATCGCAGACGTGGCAGCAAGCCTGGGCTTCTCAGACCGTTCCAGTTTTGAACGAGCATTTAAGTCATGGACAGCCTTTACCCCGGCCAAATTTAAAGATTTAAACCAGACCATTCCAAATCTTGCGCAACAAAACTTTATGGCTCAGGTAGATAGCCTAGCGGCTATATCTAATATACAAGGAGACATAGAACTATCTATACAGGCACCGCACAAACATCAGAAGTCGATGGCTGATATCATAGTGCGCGACCCGGTATTAAGTGCAAAAATATATGGTTTGTCCCAGTTAATAAATTTCAATGCTTACCCTATTCCCTCCATAGATGCAGCCGTAGAGCGCCTGTACACCTCAGATATAACCAGGGGCATGTGCCACGCCATCATCAACAATAGCTTTATCGAGAAATACGCATTTACTGGCATAAAGCTGCAAGAGCATTGGATGGAAGTATTTGTTATGGCTGAATTTTGCAAGGCTGTCATCTGTCAAAAGCATACAAGCAGCGATTGGAATGAAGCAGAGATATACTTGCTGGGTTTAACGTGTCACATAGGTTTTATATTTCTGTTAAAAAACCAACCGGAAAATATGGCCAGTGTATTTTCAAGCTATGACCTTACTAATTTTCAAAGCCTGGCATTTTCACAAGCCATAGAAAAACAATGTGACATATCAGCCTTTATGGCCACTGCACTAATAATGATTCACTGGGGGTTTCCGCTAAAATTTGTCAAGGTACTCATTAACATGGGCAGTTCGGCTCCCAGTGAAGAATCAAAAGATACGGTAAACCTACTGCGCTGCGCCGATGAAATAGCCTATCATACCACTGTGAACAACGAGAAAATGGCGTTACAGTCTATTGAAGATTTCGCCTGCCGTTCAAGTATTGACCTTCATGCCTTAACCAAAATATATAAAGATATTAAAAGCCGATACAAGATCATCACTAATAACCATAGATTTAGCGAGTCCAAGCCCGGTTAGACATACACGGCTTGAAAAATATTTTATGGATCGAATATATTTACCGTTAGCGCTGCAAATACTCCTGAAAATATTTATCAATATCGAGCTGTCTATCTACATCTATTTTAAAGTGATAGATCCCCAAGTAAGGCGGCCGTTCTCTGATGTCAAACACACTGAGAATAACGTTAAGCCCAAAACAATTGCCAAAGCCATGGCCATATATAACCCTGCATAACCTTCACTCACGATCAACATGCCTCCCACGGCCGGACCCATAATGGCTCCTAGGGAAATAAACGACGACATCATTACCGCCAGCTTTCCATTTTTATCAAGACTCACCACTATGCCCATCTGATAAGGCAGACCATAATTCCAGCCATAAGCAAATATAAAACTGGCCAGAGCAAATAACATGACATTAAGCGGTAAGCTGTAAACCACGATCACGCCCAACAATAACAGGGTCGATACTATGAGAGGGAGCGTGCGGCCATATTTATTTCCCCATAAAGCAGCACACAAGGCTCCCAAAGCACCGCCCAACATGGAAAATGACAAACACATGCCAATGGTATCGGCTTGTAATCCACTGCTGGTGCCAATGCGCTCCACGAAGGCCCATATACCGGATAGCCCGGCGAAATAAATCATCAATGCTACCAGCGCCAACCAAATGGGCCAGTTCTTTTGCGGCTTATTTAAATCTGCCTCATCAGTTTCAATTGCCACTCGCCCATGCACAGGCAACCAAAAAGCCGCAAGCCCCACCAGGAATGCCACCCCAGCCACACTGAGCATTAAACCTTGAAACCCCCAACGCTCGCTCACGTAAACAGGCAGTATAAGTAACAGCAATGCAGCTAGCGCCACCTCGGCCAATAACTTAATGCCAAAGTTGCGATCCATTTCTTTAGTCTTCGACAATACACACATGGCCAGTCCATATAAAATACCGGCCCCCACACCGGACACTGCCATCAACAGTAACAAAGCTTGATAATCTTGCACCATGGCTGAAGCCATTAACCCCCCTGCCAGTATCAGCGAACCTGTGATACCCGCATACTGCCAGTTAACACGGTGCATCCAAAACACTGCGCTTAAACACACCAATAGAAACCCCACAAAATAGCTGGAAGCCAGTAAACCCGCCTGCTCTTCGTTTAAGGTTAAATACTCGGCGGCACTGCCCAACAAGATGGGCAAAAGCATAAAAATAGTGGCCCCCGAGGCCGATAATAAGGAGGCCGCGGCGATACAATATGGTGAATTAATTTGATCGTTATCAAGGATAACTTGACTCATAATACTCACCTAATTTCTGGAAAAATTTTTGTTATTATTTTAATGGCCAGCCAGCGTTCAAGCTGGCTGCTTTTACTTCATAACCATTGCGTGGGACGTGTTTTTCCGGTGGCCGCCACCCGACTGTCCGCCAGTAAACACAACAGTTCAAAATATATAGCCGCCGCTAAATGACCGGACTTGCCATCCGGATCGCGATTAGGATTGTATTCCACCAAGTCAGCACCAATGATGTTCAATCCGCGAGAACCGTGAATAATATCCCGAGCTTGCCTTGGGGTTAACCCAAAAGGCTCGGGGCCTGTGGTGCCCATCATGTAATTACTGTCAAGACCATCGACATCAAACGAGAAATACGTTTTTTCTTGGCCAACAATTTCACGGGCTTTATCAATCACGTATTGTGTGCCTTTTTCAAACACTTCATCGGCGGTTATCACGGTCATGCCGCTGTCATGAGCAAACTCCCATAAAAAATTAGAGCGACCACGAATACCAATTTGCACGGTACGCTCCGGGTCAATGATGCCGTTTAATACTGCCTGCCTAAATACCGAGCCATCGTTCACGGCATCGCCGCCCCAACTGGCCATGGTATCCGAGTGAGCATCAATATGAATTAAACCAAATGCCTCGTTACCGTGGGCTTCAGACAATCCTTTAATGGCGCCAAAGGCAGTGGTGTGTTCGCCGCCACAATTTAAGGTGTAAGCGCCTGCCTCACCCAGTTTCTTAAATGTTTTATAAATGTCGTCCACTCGGGTTTGCAAACTGGCCGCCGAAAAATTCACGTCGCCGTAATCGATGATAGAACACTGTTCAAAGGGAATATTGCCGGTCACATCGTTAATGGGCCCATAATTACGGCTCCATTCGCGAATGGCTTTAGGGCCATGACGGGTACCGGCCAAACCTATGGCACCCAAATCCAATGGCGAACCCACCATGGCAATGTCTACCTGATCCAGATTATCGCATCGATGAGGTGCCTGAAAAAAACCAGGGTGCGCCAGGAACCCTGTGGTATCCAAGCTATAACCTTGCTGTGCCGCTCTATTAAAAAAGTTCGCCACGCTTGGATCTTTAAATTCAAAGGCTGCCGCATCCAGTTTATGATAATGCGCTAGCTTTTCTTTATTCATAATCGCCATAATATTCTCCGCTTAAGCGCCTAATTTATCCCATACCCGTTGGTTGAGTCCTGCCGACCAACCCCCGCATAAATTTAATGCCTGACCGTTTATAAAGCCGCAATCATCCGCCGCTAAGAAATGAATCATCGCCGCCACTTCTTCTGGTTCACAAATACGTGCTAATGGCACCAGGGTTTTTTCCACTTTTAGCAATGCATCCCCGCCTTCTTCGTGAGCCATAGGAGTATTAACCGAGGTGGGGCACACACAATTCACCCGGATATTACGCATCGATAATTCAAGTGCCGCTGTTTGAGTTAACCCGACTACAGAGAATTTAGACGCCCCGTAAGATGCCAAATCAATAAACCCAGTTTTACCGGCCAAAGAAGCGGTATTAATCACACTGCCACCCTCGTTCATTAAACGCGCGGCGTGTTTTATTCCGTAAAAAGCCCCCAATGTGTTTACATCGAAACACTTTTTAAAATCCTCTTTACTGGCATCTTTTAGTTGCTTGTAATTGGCAAAAACACCGGCGTTGTTTACCAAGATATCCAAACGGCCAAAGCACTCAAGGGCCGTTCTTAACAAATGTTCAACTTGTGACTCGTCACTTACGTCCGTGGGCACAGATAGACCACCCACTTCCACTGCCAATTCCGGGCAATCGTTTAGGTCAGCAATCACTACCTTAGCCCCTGCGCGAGCAAAGCGTTGTACCACAGCTTTGCCTATGCCTGAGCCGCCACCAGTGACCACGGCCACCTTGCCTTTCAGCGAGAAAAAAGAATTCATAGATTCACTCTCTTATTATGGTTTATATGCCCGGCGACATGCCGCCTGCCACAGGCATGGCAATGCCCGTCATGTACTTCGCAGCGGCACTGGCCAAATACACCACCGCATCTCCCACCACACCCGGTTCGGCCGAATACCCCAATGGGATACTGGCATCTTCCAGAGCCTGTGCCTCTTGAAGGCTGATGCCATGTTCCTGGGCAATAAACTCAAGGGTGGCTTTATGCATTTGGGTGACAATGGAGCCTGGGCACACCGCATTACAGCGAATATTCGCCTTGGCGTAATTCATGGCCAATTGTTTGGTGAGACCAATGGCGGCAAATTTAGTGGCGGTATAACAGGCCGGGATAGACTCAATGGCCCCTAGGCCCGCAAGGGAGGCAATATTAATAATGCTGCCGCCGTTTTGTTTTTCCATCAGCGGGATCACCGCCTGACAAAAGTCTGCCATGCCTTTTACGTTTACCTGAAAACTCAAGTTCCAGTCTTGATCGGTGAGTTCAATAAAATCGCTGGAGCCCACACCTACCCCGGCGTTATTCACTAATATATCCAATTGACCAAAACGTTCCTGCACCTGGCTAACGCCTCGGGCAATGTCTGCCTTGTTGGTGATATCCACCACCACGGCCAAGGCATCCACACCCAATTCGTTAAGCTGAATTACGGCATCATCCAAATCTTTTTTAGCCGATGCCAGGTCGGTCACCACCACGTTGGCCCCTTGTTGCGCAAGCTTTAGCGCGATGGCACGACCTATGCCTTTGGGGTGGCCGGCGCCTGTGACCACAGCGACTTTTTGAGCGAGTGTTTTCATAATATATGTCTCAATAAGTGAGCAATCGTTACGACTGATTCTTGTCTTTTTCTTCCATGTATTCCACACAATCCAATAGCCACTTGGGTGCAGTATCGCTGTCACCCACACCACCGTAACTAAGCAAGCCTTCAGTGTTCATCTCGCCGCTGCGAATGGCCAACACCACTTCATCCAGGTCATTGAGGAATTTAGCCAATAGTTCGTCTTCCATGGGGTCGATGGTTAGGTGAATCGCAGAAGGCTCATTTACCCCCAGCAAAACCCAACCACGATCGGTCATACCGCCCACTACCAGTTCAATGCTTAAATCACCTTCGGACTGAATCATCATTAACGGGCCATGAGTGGGCCAGTAACTTAAACCCTCAATGGAATCGATCTTGGCTTCAATGGAATTTTTCACATGGATAATTTTACGAGCATTGGCCACATAACCTTCTTCACCCATGTATTTTAAAATGGCCCAGGCGGCTGCGGTGGCGGCTAACGGACGGCTGCCCACAAACGATTGCGACACATACAAACCACAAGGCCAATCGGTTACCGGCACATAGTGATGTTTTTGCTCTTCTTTTGAACGCCACAACACTGTGGAACAAGGTTTGGCGGCATAACCGTATTTATGTAAATCGGCCGAGATAGTCGAGACACCCGGTACTCTAAAGTCATAAAGAGGAATGTCGTAACCTGCCTTGCGCATGAAGGGCAAACTGTAACCGCCCACACAGGCGTCCACATGAAACCAAAGATCTTTTTCAAGGGCTAACTGACCCAATTCTTCAATGGGGTCCACTAAGCCATAAGGCCAACTAGGGGCCGAGGCGGCGATGCCAATAGTGTTGGGGCCAATGGCCGCTTTCATGGCGGCCACGTCGGCCAATAAATCTTTACCCACAGGTATACGAATCACCTTAATATCTAAAAAGTGCGCGCTTTTTGAAAAAGTAGAGTGAATAGAATAGGGTGCGATCACTTCTGGAGAGCGAATAAAGGGTTTATCTATTTTGGCTTGAGCGCGCATGGCATGCAGCGCACAAAAAATACTTTCGGTGCCACCTGAAGTAATGTTACAGCGAGATTCTTCGCCGCCGTGCATGATCTCAACACACATATCCATCACGTCGTTTTCTAATTTGGCCGCACCGGCCTGTTGAAAACTAAACAAGGCATTTTGTGAGAAAAACTTACTGTGGGCTTTTTCCACTAAGTCTTGAATGTCACTACCACCCTTTAAAGAGTTACTGCTTAACTTGCCGGCAGCATCTGGCGTCATGTCTTTTTTAATACTTTCTAGCTGCTCCAAAATATTTTCAGAACTGCTGCTTTTTTTCGGGAATATTGATTGTGTAATTTTAGTCATATTCTGTGCCTATAAAATTTTTATCTCGGGCTAAGTCAGCCCAAGAAAGTGATCTTTAAATCAGACCCAAGACGCGAAACTCAGCCGACACTTCTTCAAGGCTTTCATACAATGAAGAAATAATTTTGTCGCACTCTTTTTTGCTAAGCGTTAATGGCGGCGAAAGTACAATCAAGTTACCTATGGGGCGAATCACCACACCACGATTCATGCAGCGCTTAAACACACGCATGGCCGCCTCTGCGTCGGGGGCAAAACCTTCTTTGCTGTCTTTATTGGCCACCAGTTCAATACCAATCATGAAGTGACTACCGCGTACATCACCCACTATGGGCAGCTCCTTTAAAGTTCTGGCCTGCTCATAAAAGTATGGACCCAATTCCTGAACTTTTTCACACAAATTCTCACGTTCCATGATCTCTATATTTTTAAGCGCCGCGGCGCACGCCACCGGATGACCAGAGTAGGTGTAACCCAGTGTCAACACACCACCATCACACTGTGGCTGGCTAATCACCTCGTACACCTTGTCGCTGATCAGCGTGGCACCCAGGGGCTGGTAACCAGAGGTAAGGCCCTTGGCAATACAGATCATGTCGGGCACCACCCCAAATTTGTCTTCTGAGGCAAACATGTGGCCCAGGCGGCCAAATGCGGTAACTACTTCGTCGGCCACATACAACATGTCATACTTTTTACAGACGGCGTGCATACGCTGGTGGTAGCCAGTCGGGGCCACTAATACGCCACCGGCCCCCATGATAGGTTCGGCAATAAAAGCGGCCACGTTGTCGGCCCCCAGTTGCAAAATGCGATTTTCAAATTCGTCTACCAGGAAGTCACAATACTGCTCTTCGTTTAAGCCCGCTGGACGGCGATACATGTTGGCGGCACTCACGTGATGAATCATGCCATCTATGCCATCGAAGCAATTTTTAGTGGCGTGAATGCCGGTGAGGCTGGCCGACAAGTAAGTGGAGCCGTGATAACCGTCTACCCGGGAGATGATTTTTTTCTTGGCAGTTTTACCCTGCAAGTTAAAGTAGTAATGAATTAAGCGAACGGCAGTGTCGTTGGCCACAGAACCACCACAGCCGTAAAACACATGATTAAGGTCGCCAGGGGCCAGTTCTGCCAGTTTGGCGGCCAGTTCGGAGGCAGGCGCGTTGGTGGTATGGCCAAACGGATTATAGTAATCCATTTGCAATACTTGATTGGCAATGGCGTCGGCCATCTCACGGCGGCCGTGGCCAATGTTCACACACCACAACCCGGCAATGCCATCCAATAAACGGTTGCCGTCAGAATCAGAAACGTAGGCACCTTCGGCGGCCATCATGATCTGGCTGCCTTCTTCTTTAAAGGTTGAGAAGTCAGTATAAGGATGAATAAAATGATCTTTGTCCATCTGCCATAAACGTTTTGCGTCGAGTTCTACTTGCTTTGACATTGGATACTCCTAACCTATTTATAAGTGCATGTTTTTTTGTATGGTCTTTATCTACGCTCATCTAATCACTTTAAAGTTAGGCTGAGTAGTTACCCGAAAAGGGTAACGTCAAACACCGGGATCTATGTAAATATTCACCCTTCAGCATTTAGTATTGCTCGGTAATGAATTGTTTTTTATCAAGAAAATACACTCTTTGGAGGCCACAACATGCCAATATCTGACACTTTGCTAACATCAGAGCCCTGGTATGATTTACTGGCCAAACTGGTGGAGCATTGCAACGACAATGAGTTCCCGCACCAGCTCACTAAGGCCTGCCAGCTGCTTACCCATTACCAAAGCACCGTGATCATTGCTTACCCCAAAGGGCGCCTGCCAGTGCATATATATGACAACCTGCCAGCAGAACAAATATCATTGACCCTCACCCCTTATTTTGCAGGCTCCTACCTACTGGACCCTTATTACGAATTGGGTAAAAATCAAAGCCCAAATGGTATTTATCGTCTAAAGGATTTGGCCCCGGACCACTTTTATCAAAGCGAATATTTTCGTAATTATTACGCCCATACCCAGTTGTCTGATGAAACCGGTTTACTCATTAACATTAACCCTGAGCTGTATGTGATTGTGTCCCTGGGTCACAGGGAAAACGATGAAGAGTTGATTAAGTTACAACTTAAAAACCTGCAAACTAGTCACGCACTACTGGTAGCTTTGTGTCAGAAATTTTGGCAAAAGAATGGTGTAGGTATGGAGCTGATATATGGTCAGCTCGATGAAGAGCAGCCCAAGTACGGTGCCTCTTTAGACAAGACGTTTTTAAACTTTGGCCGTGATTTTTTAAGTGACCGGGAATGTGATGTAGTGCGCCTGATTTTAAAGGGGCACTCCAGTAAGTCTATTGCCCGAGTATTGGACATCAGCCCGGATACGGTTAAGGTTCACCGAAAACGTTTTCATACAAAACTGGAAGTAAGCTCACAAGCTGAATTGTTTTCACTATTTTTAGACGCTATTTCTTTGGTGCCACTAAATTCAGAGGACGACCCGCTCACCTATTATTTTGAAAAACACCCACGCCAGGGTATTCCCTAACCGTCTATAGAAAGGCCTTTACGGTGCTTGTTATCGTTCTTTATTGCATTGCCCACACCAGTGCCCTTTAGTTTCCCCTCCCTGCGTCCGTGCGACAAAGGGGAAACCAAAGGGCACTGGTATGGGCTTAGTAACGATTTAGAGACAGCCGAATAAACTATTAGATCAAGAGCAATTGGCTCAAACCTACTTGACTGGACCTAACCAAATCGTTAACGCCCTAGTTTCAGCGGTTACCTAAGCTAAATTATTAAACTCTTCACGTAATTTATCCTCAGACAAATCGTAACGCCCGGCAATAAAGTTAAAAAATGGTTCCCAGTGACCGTCTTGCACCTCTACCGTTTCCTTGGCTTGATGCAAGCTCTTGTAACCTGCCTCCCCCGGTACTCGTACACTACTCCCTGGAATGGGCTTGGTTTTCTTAATGGCACTAACATAGTCATCCGAGCGTTGCTTGGCCGCACCCAGGGAGCCAAATACAGCCGGGTTAATACACATAAAGTAACTGCCCCCCACACTGGCCCCCACTTCTTCACCTGTGTTGGTGGCTTTTTCAAAATCTTCAATGGTGGGTAGACCAGTAGAGGGCACCCCCAACGGATTGATGATGGATGTCATCATCTCGTTCCACATGTTAAGCGCATACACCCTAGGGGTTTCAATTTGGCCGGCACAAGAATAATCCCACAGGCGCCCATAACCCTCTATGGGCTTGGCATAGGGGCGCGCATCATCGGTTTTATTGCCCGTTACCGGATCTATGCACCACTTTCCTTTCATGGGTTTGTCTTGCAACACTGCCTCGGCGATGTCGGCATCGTAGAATTCACCAAACTTTATGGAGGTCCATACCGGGGCTTGATCTCCACTGGGAGCAATGGCATCAAAGGGTGGGCAGGATAATTTGTTTTCCATGCCGCCAAACGGCGCCGCCAAGGGCACTGTATTATTAGAAGCCATGGCCATCATGTCGTTTTGATATGCCTTATAGACATAAGCCGAAAAACTGCCCCCGTCAAAATGATTGCCGCCATACACAATGGCAATGCCACTGGTGCGGGCTTTCTCGATGGCAATGTCGGCCATGACATTTAACGCGTAATAACCCGATGACCGGTTGCCATCCACCACCGCCCAGGACGGCCCTTCATTAACCACCTGCGGAATGGCTTTAATATCCAGGCCACCCCCTTGCAGGCAAAGGTCTAAGCATTCATACACCCCTAACCCTTGATTTAATTTGCCCTGGCGATGGGCAAAACAAATGGCGTCGGCCACGTAATGGGCGTGTATGTCACTGGCACCGGCGGCCATCCATACCCGCTTAATGGCGTACTCTAAAAAGTGGATATTCTCTTTACGGGTTTGCATGGCTGGCATAACGGAGCCCTCGCTAAATTATTATTAGATGGTGGCGGTAGTAGAAGCCGTATTATCAAGCGAAGACAATTGGTCTCGCTCTAAACGACGCTCTAACCAGATAAAAATGATGCAGCCCAGTGCGATAGTGATACCGGCAAAACCATACGCCGCCAGCTGCCCTGCCTCATCCAGCAGCACACCAAATACACCTGGACCCACACCGGCTCCCAGAGCCAATGCCGAGGCAATTAAAGAGGCATTTCGCCCGGAGACATCGGCATCACTGATGATGCCAAATAGGTAAGACAGGGTGAAATAATAGGCGGCCGGAAAAATGGCCATGAACAGCGCAAACTTAACGGCAGTAATGGGCTCCAGTAACAAACCCAGCGACAATATAGTAATCACCACCCCGGCAATCACGGGCAAGCAACGACCAAAGCGGTCGGCCAATATGGCGGCAGCAAATGGCCCCGCCGCTGACGACACTAAACCCAAGCCCAATAACTGGCCCACCAGTACCGAGTCTAATACATCGTGCACCAGTATTTCGGTAAAGGCCCATACACCCGCAAACCCGGCAAAAAACACCACCAACGCCCCTAAGCCAATAAATACCAACCCTTTGTTTACAGGGACATCCGATGAGGCAGGTTTGTGTTCACGACCCTGCGCAGGAATCCTGAAACTTGCCAGGGTGAGTAATAAAATGGTGCCCGCCAATACCAGCAACATGCCTGGCAGACCATAATCTTCGATGACCAAGGCAGGCAATACCAATAACAATATGGCGGGGATCACTTGCTCGGGAATTAACTTAATGGCGAAACGACGGTCTTTGTCTTTCATATCCGACACCAGTGTGACGCTTAGGGCATAAACCATGGCGGCCCCTAACCCCGACAGCATAATGCCCCCCACTACCCCTTCAAAGGTGTCGTTAAATAAGGCACTAATCACAAGCCCCACCACTATGATGCCGCCCCCCACAAACGTTAAGGTTCGCCAGCTAATACGGCGAATCCAAATAACAGAGGTTAACGTAGCCAGAAAATAAGCCCCATAATAATAGGAGGCCACCAGGCCGGTTTTTGCCTCATCTAGCGCAAGATGCTGAGCAATCACCCCCAGCAACAAAGGCAATACGGCGAATACTTTAACCCCAGACGTACCCAAAGAGCAGGCCGCCACTAGGCTGGATAGGCTGTTAATATTTTGCGGGTGTTGATTCATTTTTATTGTCCCCTAAAGGTGCATCTTTTTAGTATAGGTTATTCAACTGAACTCAGTTTACGCACCCAAGCCCCGCGCCCACATACCCTCAACAGGTTAATAACCATTACGGGGTATGTTCTCTTTTGCCCTTAAAGGGGATAACACTCGCATGAAACTTAATAACCTACGCCAGGATTATCAGGGCCAGTTAGACCTGAGTGATCTACACGCTAATCCCTTTACTATGTTTGATCACTGGTTTAACGATGCCCGTGGGGCAAAGCTGCTAGAGCCCAATGCCATGGTGCTGGCCACGGTAGATGGACAAGGGTGCCCGGCACAACGCAATGTGTTGTTAAAGCACTACGACAACAAGGGTTTTGTCTTTTTTACCAATTTAAAAAG
>MAAB01029741.1_pt1 | contig 18627 bp, 14 predicted proteins | sample 1115991 | NCBI WGS metagenome assembly MAAB01 (sample SAMN04961124, study PRJNA320927) | seawater metagenome | isolation source: sample BD02T18 sea water enriched with oil for 18 days | place: USA:Gulf of Mexico | collected 2013-07-27
ATCTACATTGAGACTTTTATCCCATAACAAACCATTACGGTTGTATTGCTTAATATTATTATAAGTGAAGGATTTTTGCTTATAAATTGCATATTCATCAGGTACTTCGCGAATAAGCGCAATAGCCAGTGTTGCCATATCTCTTGGCGTAGTCATATGAGAAGTACTGTCTAGCCCATGGCTATTCTCGAAAAAGCTACTCGACATGCCTAGTTGCTCTGCGTGTGCATTCATTAAATCAGCAAAAGCACTTTCACTACCGGCAATATGTTCTGCCATAGCTACACAGGCATCATTACCTGAGGCAACAATAATGCCTTGGTTTAATAAACTAACAGGCACTTCAGTACCTACTTCAATAAACATCTTGGAAGAGTCAGGGAATTTTTTAGCCCAAGCTTGTTCACTGATCATAACTTTATCAGTATTTTTAATATTGCCGTTTTCTAGCTCTTTACCAATAATGTAACTTGTCATTATTTTCGTTAAACTTGCCGGCGCTAATTGCGTATCAGCATTTTCTTCAGCAATTATTTTACCCGTAGTGTAGTCAATTAAGATAAAACCCTTGGCATTTATTTGTGGGGCTTCTGGGATAATGGTGATCGCGTGTGCACTTGGCATAAGCACAGTTGCAGCGCTAAAGAGTGCGCCAGTGAAAAAAGTAAATAATTTACTGGTAGAAAACTTACCAGAAAGTTTTGTTATATTGGTCATAGTGTAAGTCGTGTGTGGAAAATTAAGGATAATCAACTGGACGAAAGTATACCACTTATAACAATCTTGGCTATGGGCAAAAAATAGATATTGTGCATAATTTCGCAGAAAAGGCATTAATAATGTAACAAGCTCTTTAAATATCACCATTATCATTCAAAGTGTCGGCGTTCAATCGAAGTTTGAATGGCTTTAGGCAAGTAGAATTATTAAAACATATGTGTATTGTTACTTTCTTCTTTGTCGGGCGTTATTGCGGTGCGCTTCTTGGGTAAGCATTAGGGTAGCCATTTTCTTTTAATGACAATAAAAGCGCGTTTAATGTCGCAATATCACTAATAGGACCCAGTTGAATTCGGTAAAGGCCTTTATGCTCTGGATAACTGGTTTTTTGTTTGTACTGAGTTTGTAATTTTTCGGCCGTACTAATAGCGAGCTCTTTTTTACTGGTTGCTAATACTTGAATGTAAGGAGTGGTAATGCCCATAGCGGTCTCTTCTTGGGGAGAGCTTTGTTGTTTCGCACTGGATTTACTGGCACTAGGTGTTGTTGAACTAACTATAGATATTGCAGGTGTTATTGGTGGTGCTTTAACTTTGCCCGTTTTTTTATCGAAGTCAGTAATCGCGGTGATTTTAACGTGTGCAGTACCTGTTTTTAGCATATCGAGTTTGTAAGCGGCACTATAGGATAAATCAATAATCCGTGACTGATGAAAAGGACCGCGATCATTAACGCGCACGACGACAGATTTATTATTGGCGGTATTAGTGACTTTTAAATACGTCGGCAGCGGTAAATTTTTGTGCGCAGCACTCATAGTGTACATATCGTAAATTTCACCATTAGACGTAAGGTGACCATGAAACTTTTTACCATACCAAGAGGCGGTACCTGTTTGCTCAAAACCTTGTGCACTGGCTAATACTTTATAAGGTTTACCAAAAACTCGGTAATCTTTATTCCCGCCACGACTATGTGGCTCTGCGCGAGCAATAGCATCTTTTAGCTCTGCTTGGCTTGGTATACGTGTCGGTGTGCTGTCATGCTTTTGTTGATAACGATCAGAGCTACAAGCACTTAATATAGAAATAACAACAATGAAAGAAAGGTGTCTAATAGCTTGATTCATAATGTTCATAAACTTATATAGTTTTCACCGAATTTAAAATGAGCAATGTGTTTAAGGAGATTAAACATGGAAGCGACGATGTGTGCTAATAGCCATTAATATGCCAAAACCTAACATTAAAGTCACCATTGAAGTTCCACCATAACTAACTAACGGAAGGGGGACACCAACGACAGGCAATAATCCAGACACCATACCAATATTAACAAAAACATAAACAAAAAAAGTCAGGGTAAGACTACCGGCGAGTAATTTAGTAAAAGCATGCTGAGCATTGACCGCGATCCATAAACCACGCATCACCACAAATAAATACACTGCAAGCAAGGCCGCAACACCAATCAAACCAAATTCTTCACTAAATACTGAAAAGATAAAGTCTGTATGGCGCTCAGGTAAAAACTCTAATTGTGATTGAGTACCTTGTAGCCAACCTTTGCCTTCAATACCACCAGAGCCTATTGCTATTTTAGATTGAATAATATGGTAACCTGAGCCAAGGGGATCTTGCTCTGGGTTTAAAAAAGTCATCACGCGTTGTTTTTGATAAGGCTTCATTAAAAACATCCATAAAATTGGGACGAATGCTGAGGCCAAGCCTACACACGCAGAAATAAGTTTCCAACTTGCTCCTGCCAGAAAAATAACAAAAATCCCCGAGCTGGCAATAAGTAAAGAAGTCCCTAAATCAGGCTGTTTAGCAATAAGTAAAGTGGGTAATAGCACCAGAACAAAAGCCTGCACTACTGTGGATATTTTCACTGGCAAGCTATCTTGACTAACAAACCACGCAATCATAATTGGCACGATGAGTTTCATAATTTCAGAAGGCTGAAACTTTATAAAACCTAAGTCAAGCCAGCGTTGAGCCCCTTTACCAACATGACCAAATAGTAAAACACTGACTAGCATTAATAGACCTAATACAAAGACAGGCACTGCCCATTTTCGATAAACCAAAGGTGGAATTTGTGCCACAATAAACATGCCGAGTAGCGCAACACCAATGCTTCTAGCTTTGCGGTAAACAACGGCTATGTCTTGACCTCCTGCACTGTAAACAAGAAATAATCCTAGCGCTAATAAGGTCAAGAGACCTAGTAATAACGGGATATCGAGATGAAGTCGCTGCCAAAGGGTGTGAACTTTTTGTTGGTCTTGTCCGCTACTGCGCATTAGTCAGCCTCATGATGTGTAGTTACGGTGACTGCATTTTTGTTTGCTTTTACATTATGTGCTTGGCTGGTAATGACTCTATCGCCAAAGTATTGATCCATCACTTGTCTTGCTACTGGAGCAGCATTGGTCGCACCACCACCTTTAGCAACATTTTCAATAGCAACGGCAACAACTATTTCAGGCTTATCAAAAGGGGCAAAAGCAATGAACATCGCATTATCACGTTGATTTTCAGATGTTGCTTTTGCATCATATTTTTCGTCTTGTTTTATGCGTGCAACTTGCGCTGAACCTGTTTTACCAGATGCATCATAGGTAGAACCTTTAAATGGCTTGTAGGCTGTGGCGCCAAATTTTTGTACTGTGCTGTGCATAGCCTCTAATACTACATTCCAGTTTTTATCATCTTTAAGCTTTAATGGTGCACGGGGCTCATAAATTGTTGGCGTAATTTGATGATAAGCATTGCCACTGCTTTCTATAATCAATTCACTATTGGCTTTTAATAAATGTGGCACCTTACGTTCACCATGATTCACTAAGGTGGTTAGTGCTTGAGTTAATTGTAATGGCGTAACTGTCCAATAACTTTGCCCGATACCAACAGAAAGTGTTTCGCCTGTGTACCATGGTTTATTGTATCGTTCGCGTTTCCAAGCGACACTGGGCATAATGGCTTTACTTTCTTCATGAATATCAATGCCGGTATAATCACCAAAGCCAAATTTTTCCATCATATTACTAATTTTGGTGATGCCCAATTTAAAGGCCAGATCATAAAAGTAGATATTACAAGATTGCTCTATCGCTTTTGTTAAGTTCACCATGCCGTGACCCCATGGTTTCCAATCACGATATTTATTTGGTAAACCTTCAAGTTGATACCAACCTGGATCGTGAATTTTGGTCTCTGGTGTGATGATCTTTTCCTCTAAACCCGTTAAGGCGAGAAAGGGCTTAACGGTAGAAGCAGGAGGGTAGCCTTGTAAACTCCGGTTAATAAGCGGTAAATCTTTTGAATTAAGTAATTTATTATAGTTTTTACTGCTAATACCGTGAACAAATAAGTTGCCATCAAAACTTGGATTGGAATACATGGCTAAAATACCACCGGTACGAGGATCCATTGCAACAACGGCTCCGCGCTTACCTGATAAGGCGCGTTTAGCAATCATTTGTAATTCAATATCTAAGGTTAAGGTGAGATCTTTACCTGGCACTGGCGGTGTATAATTGAGCGTACGAATGACTCTGCCTTGGTTATTTATCTCAACTTCTTGATGACCAATGGTGCCGTGGAGCATATCTTCGTAATATCTTTCAATTCCTAATCTACCAATACCATAGGTCGCAGCATAATTGTCAGATTTACCTTCTTGTTCTAATTTTTTAGCATCTTTTCTGTTTATTCGGGCGACGTAACCTAAATTATGTGTCGTCAAATCTGAAAAAGGGTAATAACGCTTTAAACGTGCATTAACAAAAATGCCGGGAAACTTATGTTTATTAACTGAAAATAGTGCAACTTGTTGATCACTTAATCGAGAGTGCAGTTCTACCGGTTTAAAACGACGTTTACTTTTCATGGATTTGAAAAATTTAGCTTGTCGCTCAGAACTGATATTGAGTAATTGACTGACATGCTCAACGCTAGCTTTAATATCATTCACATTTTCAGCAATGACTTCTAAACTATAAACAGGCTTATTGTCTGCGAGCAGTACACCATTTCTGTCATAGATTAAACCACGATTAGGAGCTACAGGCAGAAGTTTTATGCGATTAGAGTTAGAGCGAGTTTGATATTTCTCAAATGATTCAACTTGTAAGTTAAATACATTACCAAACAGTATTAATAGCACCAGTAAAACGATTGCAAAAGCAATGAAAGTGCGTCGAGCAAACAGATTTGCTTCAGCGGATTGATTACGAATAACAACGCGACGAGGAGACATTAGCGTACTCTATTGAAAATATTTACTAAAAGCATTGCTAAGGGGATCATGAACAAAAGCTATTCTCTATGATAAGGGTGGTTTGTGTTTACACTCCAAGCACGGTACAAGCTTTCGGCTATGAGTATTCGAACCATTGGATGAGGTAGCGTTAGAGCTGATAACGACCACTTTTGTTCTGATGCTTTAATACAAGCGGGTGCTAAACCTTCTGGGCCACCAACCAGTAATGCGACATCTCTACCATCAAGTTGCCAACTTTCTAACTGTTTAGCAAGTTTAGGTGTTGTCCAAGGCTGCCCTTCGACTTCAAGCGTTACAATGCGGTTTCCTTTAGGGATAGCAGCTAATAATAACTCGCCTTCTTTAGCAAGTATACGGCTAATATCAGCATTTTTACCACGTTTTCCAGCAGGGATTTCTACTAAGTTAAAGCTTAAATCGCGAGGAAAGCGGCGACTGTATTCAGCAAATCCTTGGCTAACCCATGACGGCATTTTACTACCAACAGCGTATAAAGTGAGTTTCATAAGTTTGTGTGAACTATAAGGTTTCTTTTCATTGAAAGGTTATTGAGCTTCTTAGTTCATTGAGATCAAGGAAGATCAGTTAACTTGAGCAAAATTACGCAAAATAACGAGAGTAGATGGGATAGTGAAATAACTCACGACTAAATTAACGCCGCACTACACTCGTTGACTATTATGCAGGGTAAATAAGTTATTTATTCTGCCCAAAGCTGTTCAAGGTTGTACTTATCACGTTGTTCATCTGTCATTACATGAACGATGATATCGACTAAGTCAACTAATGCCCATTCACCAATATCGTTACCTTCCATACCACGTGGTTCAGCACCTTGAGCACGACATTCCATTGCAACAGATTGTGCTATAGATTTTACATGGCGGTTAGAGTTACCTGAACAAATAATCATGTAATCAGCAAAGCTTGCTTTGTCGCTAATATTAAGAGTGATGATATCTCTGCCTTTCATGTCTTCAAGTTTTTCTATGATAAATGTTTTTAGTTGTTCAGTTTGCAAGGTGTTATTCCTATCGTTAATCGTAACTTTTGATGTGCTCATATTCGAGCGACAATAAATAATAGTGCGATATTAACACTTTTTAGGCGAAGGGTTAACGGTAAAGGTTATTTTTGTTAATAAATTCTGAAATAGAAGGAAGTATTAGATGATTACAACTTTGTTTTTGCACTAATTCTTGGCGAATTTGTGTTGAAGAAATATCAAAAAAACATTCATGAGCAAAAAATATAGTTCCTGCTTCAAGCCGAGTTAATTGAGTGATGTCAGTTGTTTGATAGTTTTTTAGTAGGGTAACTGTCTCATTATTTAATTGCTCTGCTGGGTAGTTGGGGCGAGTATTAACAATCAAATGACACAAGGACAGAATCTCTAGGTATTGGTGCCAGCGGGTAAAGCTCATAAGGGAATCCATACCAATAATAAAGTATAAAGGTTGATGAGGATATTGCTGTTTCAACTCTTTGAGCGTATCGACTGTGTAGGAATGGCCTGATCGTTTTAATTCACGTTGGTCACAGGTAAATAGTGAGCTGTTTTTGCAAACAATTTCAACCATAGCAGCGCGTTGCTCTGCGCTTGCGTGAGGAGTTAATTCAGGCGAAACTTTATGAGGAGGGAAATGTGCGGGTATTAATAGTACTTTTTGCAAACCTAGCTCATTAGCAACAGCTTGAGCTGATTGGGTATGACCTAAATGAATGGGATCAAAAGTGCCACCTAATATTCCGATACCTGGGTTATTGCTTTGCTGATTGATGGTAAAAGTTTTAGTTTGCATTGTTAAATTAGCCATAATTAAGGCTAAAGGCCGCTGTTTTTTCACCGTGATATAAGGTGACGCACAAATCAGCTAATAAAATGAAAACATTAAACTCACTGCTTGTTTTACTTAATAAGTCAATATCAGCAATACGGATCATGGCTCGTTTTACGTTATCTAGTTTAATATGAGTTAATGCATGTTGGTACAGAGGTTTACGTTTATCCCAAATACGGTATTGCTTATAAATAGTCGCAATACGTTCTCCTTGAGATAATTGGTTTAACATGGTGTAGAGCTGGCCAATTTCTTTATGGAAAACCCAAATGAGTTGTGCGGGTGCCATGCCTTCTTGTTGCAGTTGATCAAGCATTTTGATGCATTTAGCACAATCCCCTAACAGTAATGCATCAATAACTTGAAAGGGGTTAAACTTAGCTTGGTTAATGATTATTTGCTCAGCTTGTTCAATGCTAATGTGCTGTGATCCAAAGAGTAAAACAAGCTTTTCGAGCTCTTGGGCAAGGGCAAGTAAGTTACCTTCAAATAATTCAATGAGTAGCGCATTTAACTCAGACGAGATATTAAGGTGTAACTGTCTTGCTTGGTTATTTAGCCATTGAGGCATGGCTTTTAGTTCAATATCATATAATGGTAAGTAGCAACCTAATTGAGTTAGGTTTTTGAACCATTTTCGATTTGCGCTAGCGGCATCAAGTTTTGCGCCATGAAAGATAAAGATAACATCTTGGGGAATATAACCACTGTTAATATCTTGTGCTAATCGTTCAGCTAAAGCGAGTAAGGCTTTATTTCCTGCATCGCCAACTTTAACGGTTGTTAACTCCACTTCAATAATACGTTGGCTGGCAAAGAGACTTAATGATTGATATTCATCCATTAATTGTTGCCAGTCGAAGCTGTTGTCACTGCTAAAGCGAATAACTTCACTGAATCCTTGCTGTTTTGCATGAGCTCTAATGGTTGCTAAGCTGTTATTTTTTTGCCAAGGCTCATCACCAAAAACCAACCAGACAGGTTTAAAGCCCTGTCGTAATGTATTATCTAGTTGGTTATGGTAAATCTTCATGAATGCCTTTTTACTGTAATAGCGAGCTATAAAATAGAAGCTAGCAGTGAGTTGTGATATTTATAAGAAGTCGCTATAACTAACGTTGAATTCTGGCCAAATCACGTAATATTTTATCTGCAGCAGAAGCTCTCATTTCACTCAACAATAGAGCTAACTCACGGCTTTTTGCTAAGGCGAGGTTAGGATCATCTTGATAATCTCGATAAAGCTCGAAGCGAAATTCTTTTGCATCTTCACCAGTAAAACGTACTTGATAGCGCACGGAATAAATCAGCTCATACTCCGCCACTTGACCATTAGAAAATAATGATAATGTTCGTCTATCTAATTTATCAGAAAGAATGCGTAATTCAGGAGTGTCAGCTTTCGAGCGCTTTAAAACGTTAACTTGATTGCGGGTTAAATTGAGCTTAACTAACCGGGTTAACTCACCATGTATATCACTGGAGCTTACATAAAGCGTTTGTAATTCATCATCGAGCAAGTAATCGCCACGTAGTTGAAAACCACAAGCTGATAATAAGCTTGTGGTTAACAATGCGATAGCTAAGCTTTTAAGGGCTAGGCTTAATTTATACATTTGTCATTAACCTGTTAGTTGGCGACAATATTAAGTAATTTACCTGGAATATAAATAACTTTACGTATGGTATTACCATTAGTAAATTTCAAAACGCTTTCGTCATTTAAGCCAAGTGTTTCAACATCTTCTTTACTTGCATCTGCTGCAACAGTAATTTTTGCGCGTACCTTACCGTTGACTTGAACAATGATAAGTTTCTCGTCTTCTACTAAAGCACTTTCGTCAACTACTGGCCAACTTGCATCTTCAACATTTACCTCACTCCCACCAACGGCTTGCCATAAATGATGACATAAATGTGGTGTGATAGGCGTTAACATTAGGACCACAGCACGAACAGCTTCTTGCATTACCGCTTTATCTTCATCGCTGTTTAATTTTGCTTTGCCTAAGTGATTCATCAGTTCCATGATCGCAGCAATCGCTGTATTAAAGGTATTACGACGACCTATATCATCGGTTACTTTAGCGATAGTTTTGTGTAATTCGCGACGCAATTTCTTCTGGTCAGCATTCAATGTTAGTTTGCTAAGGTCAGAAATATCTACACCTTGAGTACTTTCAACTAAATCATTGGCTAACTTGTATACACGCTTAACAAAACGATGAGCACCTTCAACGCCAGCATCAGACCATTCTAGAGTTTGCTCTGGTGGTGAGGTGAACATGATAAATAAACGCACGGTATCAGCACCATACTTTTCAATTACTTCTTGCGGGTCAATACCGTTATTTTTCGACTTTGACATCTTGCTCATACCTGCAGATAACACAGGTTGGCCGTCAAGCTTACTGATTGAAGAGGTCACTTGGCCTTTATCATCTCGCTCAACAGTAACATTACTTGGTGCAATCCACTCTTGTGCGCCATTCTCAGCTTCTCGATAATAAGTATCAGCTAGTACCATACCTTGACATAAAAGTTTTTTAAATGGTTCATCACATTCTACTAAACCCACATCACGTAATAATTTATGGAAGAAACGTGAATAAAGTAAATGTAAAATAGCATGTTCAATACCGCCAATATATTGATCTACGGGCAACCAGTAGTTTGCTTTAGCAGGATCAAGCATTTGGCTATCATCGTTTGGTGAACAGTAACGTGCGTAATACCATGATGACTCCATAAACGTGTCAAAAGTATCTGTTTCACGCAATGCTGCTTCGCCATTATAAGTGGTTTTAGCCCATTCAGGATCGTCTTTAATCGGAGAAGTAGTACCGTTCATTACGACATCTTCAGGTAAAACAACGGGTAATTCATCTTCAGGTACAGGGACTGACTCACCATTAGCAAGGTTAATCATTGGAATTGGTGTACCCCAATAACGTTGGCGAGAAACCCCCCAATCACGTAAACGATAGTTAGTAGTGACTTTACCTTTCTCTTCGCTTATTAATTTATCGCTAATGGCTTTAAAAGCTTGTTCGAAATCTAAGCCGTCAAATTCAGCTGAATTAATTAAGGTAGATTTTTCAGTGATTGCGGCTTTGGCAATATCGTCAGACTCTTGACCCGCAATAACTTGTTTTATGGCTAAGTCATATTTAAGAGCAAATTCATAGTCTCGTTGGTCATGACCTGGCACTGACATAACGGCACCTGAACCATAATCCATTAAGACGAAATTTGCTGCCCATACAGGGACTAATTCACCTGTTAGTGGGTGAATAGCTTTAAGTCCTGTATCAACACCTTTCTTTTCCATTGCCGCCATGTCAGCTTCAGTGGTTTTGCTGCTTTTACATTCTTCAATAAAGGCTGATAATTCAACATTATCTTTAGCGGCAGCGACTGCTAAGGGATGCTGTGCAGCAAGGGCCACATAAGTTACACCCATTAAGGTGTCAGGTCGGGTTGTGTAAATATCAAAACTTTCTTCAGAATCAGCAACGTTGAAAGTCATCTCAACACCTTGAGAGCGACCAATCCAGTTACGCTGCATAGTTTTAACTTGTTCAGGCCAGTCGGTTAACTGGTCTAAATCATTCAGTAATTCTTCAGCGTATGCCGTGATTTTGATAAACCACTGCGGAATTTCTTTACGTTCCACAATCGCACCTGAACGCCAGCCACGACCATCAATAACTTGTTCATTTGCTAAAACTGTTTGATCAACTGGATCCCAGTTAACCGTAGCATTTTTTTTATACACTAAGCCTTTTTCGTAAAGTTTAGTGAAGAACCATTGTTCCCAACGATAGTAATCTTGTTTACAGGTGGCTAATTCTCGGCCCCAATCATAACCAAAACCTAACGATTGTAGTTGGTTACGCATGTAATCAATATTTTCGTATGTCCAATTACCTGGGGCAGTATTATTTTTAATAGCTGCGTTTTCAGCAGGTAAACCAAATGCATCCCATCCCATAGGCTGCATGACATTTTTACCCTGCATACGCTGGTAGCGAGAAATAACGTCACCCAAGCTGTAGTTACGTACATGCCCCATGTGTAATCGACCACTTGGATAAGGGAACATAGCTAAACAATAAAACTTTTCTTTGTCTGGATTTTCAATAGCTTGAAATGTGTTGTTATCAGTCCAAAATTTTTGTACTGTTGCTTCAATCGCTTGAGGATTATAAATGGCTTCCATTAAGGTTTTCTCGAATGCTTTTTAAGGTGTAGCGACTTGCATGCTATCTTATCTATTACATAGTGCAAACTTGTAAAAAATAGCTCGGAAATCGCGTTAGATTATCGCAGTAGAATACCTTATCTAGCTGGGTAACAACAAGCATAATTAAGCTTAAATTATAACTTTTCCTATACTTAAACCTATAGTTAAAGTAATACGCGCAAAGGAGAATACTAATGTCACATCAAAATGATTATTTTGCGGATATTTACCGAAAGCTCAATGACTGGCTGGTTGAAGTAAAAGCTGAACAAAAGCCTCATATTGATGAGTTTATCAAGCAGGCTAAACTATATGCGAGTGCGGCTGAAACAATGTCAGAAGAAAAACTACAACAATTTACTGATAATTTAAAATATGATCTGCGTGATTTTTATCAATTAAACCGAGCGCAAGCCAAAGACTCGGTCTACTTAGGTCTGTTAAATGAGACTTTATGGGATAACTTAGCCAAGCTAACGGATAAATCCCAAGTGGAATGGGCAGAGCTTGTTGATGACTTTGACCATGATGGAGTATATAAAAGTGGTGACTTCATAGGTTTTGGCGAATTACAATGTGAGCAATGCGATGAAAAAATGACTATCATTCATTTTAGTCAAATTGGTGAGTGTGTTCACTGTGGTTCAAAAGACTTTATTCGTCTCCCTCTCAACCCTTAGTTTAAATCACCTTGTTAGCACAAATGTTAGCAAGTACACTAGCGCCAAAATTCGATACGCATATTTCGACAAGTTAATTTTTATATATTAATTTAAATATGTTAAGTACGATCATTTCATTATTAGGAGCGTGACTCGATAACGCTCTTTAAAGGATTTATATGACTAAAATGCCTACTTACCTTACAGATAAAACCCGATTGGGTGTTGATGATTTAACTTCTCCTTTATCAGCTTCATTATTTTCAAATAACAAAAAGCCTGTAAGCAAAAGCAATGAATTTGGCGCACAAGGGTTTGTTGGTCATGAAAGAGCAAAAGAGGCGTTGGAATTTGGTTTATCTATGTCTGCTATTGGTTTTAATGTTTTTGCGATGGGGGAGCATGGAACAGGGCGACAAACATTAATCAAACAAATGTTAACCTCGCTCGCCATGACGAAGACTGCTCCTGATGAATGGTGTTATACCAATAATTTTGATGAAAGCCATATTCCGTTAACATTGTCGGTTAAACCAAGCGATGGCAAAAAGTTATTAATAAGTATGAACAAATTTATTGATGGTTTGATCAGCTTATTTCCCGAGGTGTTTGATAATCCAGGTTACCAAAGACAGAAATCTGCTATAGATCGCGAGTTTAATCAAAAATATGACCAAGCCATTTCAGTGGTTGAAGAACTTGCGCTAAAAGAAAATGTCGTTTTATATGAAGAAAATGGTGAAGTTGGTTTTTCACCTTTAGTAGATGGCAAGCCCTTAAATGATAAAGAGTTCGCAAACTTAAATGAAACCGACAGAACTAATTTCTATAAGTCACTAAATGAATTAGAGAATGTACTTTCTGAGCAATTATTAGAGTTACCCTTATGGAAACGAATTTCTTTTGACCAATTACGACAACTTAAAAATGATACAGCTGAAAAGGCGATTAAACCTTACTTAACTGAATTGGAAAAAGAATTTAGTAACAATGAGGGGGTATTAGAGTATTTAGGTAAGGTAAAAAATCACGTAGTGGACGCTGTTTTAGAGATTTTGGTCACTGAATCAGATGATACCCCTACGGATAAAGAGTTACGTAAATTAATGGTCGAACGCTTTTTACCTAACCTACTTGTGCCACGTGATAATAGCAAAGGGGCGCCTGTTGTTTATGAGCAAAACCCTACCTATCAAAACTTATTTGGTCATGTTGACTTTGCAAGTTTTCAAGGCAGTAGCTATACCAGCTACCGTTTGATCAGACCCGGTGCATTGCATAAAGCTAATGGTGGCTATTTATTATTAGATGCTGACAAAGTATTAAGCCAGCCTATGGTGTGGTCACGCTTGAAATTAGCGTTAAAAACTCAACAAATCACCATTGAGAATCCTTACTCTGAATATAGCCCGCCGAGTGGATATAGCTTACAACCTGAGAAAATACCTCTGCAAGTTAAAGTTGTCTTGCTAGGGGATGCTGAAATATATTATACCCTACAAGATTACGATCAAGAGTTTACCGAGCTCTTTAGAGTCTTAGCCGATTTTGATCGTCATCTTGATAAAACTGACAGTAATTTAATTGCCTTTGGGCAATTAATCAGACAACGGGCCGATAAATATAATTACCCCGAAGTAAGTGACGAAGCGGTCTTAGAGTTAGTTCGTTATGCCCTTAGGCGAGGTGAACATAAACACAAAGTATCAGCAAATATTGTGCAGGTAAATGATCTATTAGACGAGTCAAACTACTGCTGGCAAAAGCATGGTAGTCAAGGTCCTTTAACAGCGCAACATATTGCTTTAGCACAAGCAGCCAAAAAGCGTCGCATCGGTAGATTAAGTGAGACTTGGCTCAGTGAAATAAAAGAGCAGCAAGTCTTGATCAATACCGAAGGTAGTTTTATTGGCAAGGTGAATGGCTTAACTGTACTTGAAATAGGTGATAGTGTTTTTGGTACACCTGCGCGAATAACTGCAACCGTTTATGCTGGAAGTGAAGGAGTAACTGATATCGAAAGAGAAGTCGATTTAGGTAAGTCGATTCACTCTAAAGGTGTTTTACTGTTAACTGGATACTTAGGTCATAAATATGGGCAAACCTTTCCAGTAAATATTTCTGCCAATATTGCTATAGAACAATCTTATGGGCATATTGACGGAGATAGCGCTTCGATGGCTGAGCTTTGCGCACTTATCTCTGCTATTACTTTATTGCCAATTGACCAGAGTCTTGCAATAACTGGTTCAATCAATCAGCACGGCGAAGTGCAATCAATTGGTGGAGTTAATGAAAAAATAGAGGGCTTTTTCCAGCTATGCAAAGATAAGGGCTTAACAGGGACACAAGGCGTCATCATTCCAAAAACTAACGTTATTAACTTAATGCTAAATGATGAAGTGATGGATGCTGTAGCGCGTGGAGAATTTGCAATACACGCTGTTGAAAGCATTGACCAAGCGCTGGAGTTATTGATGAATGTTGATGCCGGTGTTATTAGCAAAACAGGTCGCTATCCACGTAAATCTATTCATGGTTTAGCACTTGATAAACTAGAGAACTTTTCCGACATACTGAACGGGTCTGAAGAATAATATCAACCCACGCTAGGTAGTTGATATATAGGCAGTGTTGGTCGAAAATTGTACTTGTTTAGTGCTTTTGTTATAATCATAAAACAAAACAATTAACTAGCATGGTATTCAAGTGGAATTTTCGACCGAAGAATTAGAATTTTTCAACAATATTTTTGCTGAAAAATCAACCGATGCCGTAAGTACCGATTCCCCTCACAAGTTTGCTGTGCAAAAAGGTGTGCCGCAGAATTTAAAACAAGTGTTAGTGGGTAGTAAATTAACGCTATTAGCTGAAATTAGTCATTACCAATTATGGTTTCCTGTATCATTATCTATTAATAAAGAAGGTGATTTTTCACCTAAATTAGGTACCCCAGAAATAATTGATGTCAGAGGTAATGAACGTAGTTGGCGGATGAAAACACCAAAAAACGTAGCTATTATTGACATTTTTCATGGTCAAAAAATTGAAGTTTTATCACTGTCTGCTACAGGGTTAACGTTAAAAGTACCTAATTCAGATGATAATTATCTTGATTTGAAGCAGTATTCATTTGAAATGAGTTTAGCTGGGGAAGAGCCTCTTAAATTGGAGCTCGACTTAGTTAGACACGATAAAAATATTGTTGCTGCTAAATTTAAAGATCTACAAGAAGGGAAAGAGGCATTGAGGAAATTCCTTTTCCACTCCCACCAAGCAAAATATTCCAAACTTTATAAAGACGTTATTTAATTAAAGTTCTTGTCAACTCATGATATCTCTGTATAATGCGCGCCTCGATAACAGGTTGAATGAATTTCAGCCAACGTTAGTCCAATAAGCGACTTACTTATACTAGCTAGCGATAGTTTAATGGATGTATAAGTATATTGAGATGAGTGGGGTTTTACCGCCCAATAGACTTCCCAGCTAATTCGCCCCTAGAATTAGCAAGAAATATAGCGTCAATAGAACGTTATGCGCCTTAAGTCTTCCTGGTGGTTTCCTCGTATATATTTTACGCAGGTTAAGACTTAGCAAATTAAATCAAATGCTAATAAGTGCAGCTAATTAACACCCGTTAATTTGGCAGTAGCTTTGTGATTGATTTTTAAAATTACGCCCAAGTGATTATGCTCAAGAAATGCCTGCCTTGCGAAGATGAAAATTATTTATGACTGATAAAAAAACTGAAACTGTAACTGAACCTGTAGCTTTTGCCTCTTTAGGCTTACCTGAAAATTTATTATCTGCTGTTCTTTCTATTGGTTTCACCTCTGCTACCGATATTCAAGCACGTACTATACCACCATTACTTGAAGGTAAAGATGTTTTAGGTGAAGCACAAACCGGTACAGGTAAAACTGCCGCGTTTGGCTTGCCAGCATTAGCAAAAATTGACACCTCTATTAGAAAACCACAATTAATGGTATTAGCACCTACACGTGAATTAGCAATGCAAGTTGCTGAAGCAATTGAGTCTTTCGGTAAAGATATGAAAGGTTTACGTGTTGCTACCTTGTACGGTGGACAATCATATGGACCACAATTTCAACAACTAGAGCGTGGAGCGCAGGTTGTTGTTGGTACACCAGGTCGTTTAATGGATCATTTACGTCGTAAAAGCCTTAAGTTAGATACCCTACGTGTATGTGTGCTTGATGAAGCTGATGAAATGTTAAACATGGGCTTTTTAGAAGACATCCAATGGATTTTGGATCACTTACCTAAAACAACTCAAATGTGTTTGTTCTCTGCAACAATGCCACCAGCAATTCGTAAAATTGCTAACCGCTTCTTAAAAGATCCTGAGCACATTAAAGTTGCTGCGATTAAAAAAGCGAAAGCTAACATTACTCAATATGCATGGAAAGTTAGCGGCATCACTAAAATGACTGCATTAGAGCGAATAGCTGAAGTCGTTGATTATGATGCAATGATTATCTTTGTTCGCACTCGTAATGATACTGTTGATGTTGCTGAAAAACTGGAACGTGCCGGTTATCCAGCACTTGCATTAAATGGTGATATGAACCAAGCACAACGTGAACGTTGTATTGATCAAATGAAATCGGGCAAATCATCTATTCTAGTTGCTACTGATGTTGTTGCTCGAGGCCTAGATATTCCTCGTATTTCATTAGTTGTTAACTATGACTTGCCAGGTGATAACGAAGCATATGTTCACCGTATAGGTCGTACTGGTCGTGCTGGTCGTGAAGGCATGTCAATCTCATTTGTACGTCCACGTGAAATGTACTCAATTCGTCATTACGAGCGTTTAACATCAGGTACTGTTCTAGATTACCAATTACCAAACATTCAAGAAATTGGTAAAATACGTATTGAACGTACACGTGTGGAAGTAGCTAAAATTATTGCAGATAAAGATATCTCAGCTATGCGTGAAATTGTTGAAGGTATGGCTGCAGAGTCAGAAGTTTCAATGATTGATCTTGCTGCTGCATTACTTTTCCAAAAGCAAGTGAAGCAACCACTTCAACCAAAAGAAGATCCTAAACCTCGACGTGATACTCGTGAACGAAACGACCGTAATAGCCGTGGTAATGACCGTAACAGTCGTGGTAACGATCGTAATAGTCGCGGTAATGATCGCAATGACCGTAGCAATCGTGAAGAAAGACCACGTAAAGCTAAAGTGAATCGTAGTGATGTTGATTGGCAGACTTACCGTTTAGAAGTTGGTAAAGAGCATGGCGCTCGCCCTGGAGATATTGTTGGCGCGATAGCTAATGAAATTTCGCTTGATAGTAGCTACATTGGTGCGATTAATTTACATGATAAACATAGTTTTGTTCAGTTACCAAAAGGTATTCCAACAGACTTGTTTAATCAGTTGAAAGGAGTGCGTGTTCGTCGTCAACCTCTTTCAATAACGACTTCTGATGAAGCTGTTGTGAGCCAACAACGTCCAAGTCGTCGTACTGAAAAAGCAGCGCGTCATACATAATTGATAGGCTAGCTGTATCACCTTTTGCATAATGGAGTGAACTCTTCATTATGCAAGTTGGTAAAACTAAAAAGGCACCTCATGGTGCCTCTTTTGTTTTTTTATTGTAAGAAAAGCACTTTTACCATTATTTATGCTAAAAAGTGTAAGTTTTTATCTCAGTCACCTTGTTTGGTTATTACTTTATCTATTACTATATAGCCCCAAAGTACAATATAAATAATACTAATAGTAATGTCTGAAGTAACATCCCTATCAAACGTTGAGTCAGCCCACCATTTCGCTATTCGTGTCTATTATGAAGACACTGATGCTGGTGGTATTGTCTATTATGCGAACTACTTAAAGTTTTTTGAACGCGCTCGAACAGAGTGGTTGAGAGAAATCGGTATAAACCAAGAAGTATTTTTGAAACAAAAGTTAGGTTTTGTGGTCAGAAAAGTTGAAATGGACAATATTGCCTCGGCAAAACTCGATGATTTACTTGAGGTGAACTCATCCATAGTAACCTTGAAACGGGCAAGTTTAGTGTTTCAACAACAAATAACCAATCAAGAAAAACAAGTATTGTGTACTGCTCAAATACGCATAGCTTGTGTTGATTTTAGTCAAAATAAGCCTTGTGCTATTCCCGAATTAATACTAGGAGCGTTTAAACGTGTCAGCTGAAATATCTATATTCCACTTGTTTTTAGAAGCAAGTATATTGGTACAATTTGTAATGCTTGTGTTGCTAACTTTTTCTATTGTCTGTTGGGCGATGATCTTTCAGCGTAAAAAGATATTGCGTACTGCAGCAGAAGAATTGAAAGCATTTGAAGATAAGTTTTGGAGTGGTGCAGACTTAAGTAAGTTATATAGTGAAACCTGTGCAAAACCACAAATACAAGGAATTGAAAGTTTATTTATTGCGGGATTTAAAGAGTTTGCTCGTTTGAGAAAAAGTCATATTGATAATTCTCAAAGTATTGTTGATGGTACACATAGAGCAATGCGTGTTGCCTTATCACGTGAAGTTGATAGCTTAGAAACACATTTACCTTTCATGGCAACCGTAGGTTCAATTAGTCCTTATATTGGCTTATTCGGCACTGTATGGGGCATCATGAATTCTTTTATTGCACTAGGTGCGGTAAAACAAGCCACACTTGCGATGGTTGCACCTGGTATTGCTGAAGCATTAATTGCAACAGCAATGGGGTTATTCGCTGCTATCCCTGCGGTTATGGCGTTTAACCGCTTCAGTCATAAAGTAGAGAAACTAGAAAATAGCTACGGTAACTTTATGGATGAATTTTCAAGTATTTTACAACGTCAATCAGCCGCTGAGCAATCTGCTAA
>MAAB01029742.1_pt1 | contig 18623 bp, 16 predicted proteins | sample 1115991 | NCBI WGS metagenome assembly MAAB01 (sample SAMN04961124, study PRJNA320927) | seawater metagenome | isolation source: sample BD02T18 sea water enriched with oil for 18 days | place: USA:Gulf of Mexico | collected 2013-07-27
CTTGCTTATATGCGCGGGAGAACATTAAACGACGCCTTTATTATTCTTGATGAAAGCCAAAACACCACGGTAGAACAAATGAAAATGTTCTTAACTCGTATTGGCTTTAATGCACGAGCAGTAATAACTGGCGATATCACCCAGGTAGATTTACCGCGTGGTGCAAGATCTGGTTTACGCCACGCCATTGACGTACTTGATGAAGTTCCAGGTATCAGCTTTAATTACTTTGAATCTAAAGACGTTGTTCGCCACCCTGTCGTTGCCAGAATTGTTGATGCTTACGATGCTTTTGAGAATAAAGAAAAACGTGAAAAAGAAACAAAGAAAAAATATTATGCAAATCATGCTTCGGACGAAAGTTAGTGGCCATTGAACTTGATATTCAACATGCATGTGATGCTCAAAACTTACCGTCCACAGCACAACTTCAGTCTTGGGTAGATACTGTACTGGGGCATTATAAAAAAGATTTTGAACTTACTATTCGTATCGTTGAAATATCTGAAAGCCAAGCATTAAATCTACAATACCGAGATAAAGACAAGCCGACCAACGTCTTGTCATTTCCCTTTGAAGTACCAGAAGGCGTTGATCTAAATTTACTTGGCGATTTAGTTGTCTGTGCCGATGTTGTCGCAAAAGAATCACAAGAACAATGCAAAAAGTTGAACCATCATTGGGCACACATGGTGATTCACGGTTGTTTGCATCTATTGGGGTATGACCATATCGATGATGATGAAGCAACAGAAATGGAAACACTTGAAACACGTTTATTAAAAGAGCTGAATATATCAGACCCTTATCTTATAAATGAATAAACTTAAGATTTATAAACCGTTACAAAAATAGTAAATTACTGCTTGAATTTAGTTTCAATTGATTAGAAACTAAGCAACATATTAACCTAAAGGAAATAAATAAGCTCTATGAGCGATGATCACCCCCACTCTAGTAACGGCTCTACAAATAAATCTATACTTGATAAAATAGTACAAGTATTCACTGGAGAGCCGAGAAACAAAGAAGAACTGGTTGAAGTGTTAAACGATGCTGAAGACCGAGACTTGATCAAACCTGAAACTAAACAGATGATCCAAGGTGTATTAGAAGTATCTGATATGCGTGTTCGTGACATCATGATCCCCAGATCGCAAATGGTCACGCTCGACATTAACGATTCACTTAAAGATTCCTTACCGATAATTTTAGAATCAGGCCATTCCAGATTTCCTGTGGTAAACGATGATATTGACCACATTGAAGGCATTTTATTAGCTAAAGATTTACTTGCCTACGGTTTTGGTCAGCAAGATGAAGCTGAATGTACATTAGCAAAAATAATTCGTCAGTCGATAATAGTACCAGAAAGTAAAAAAGTAGAACCGTTATTAAAAGAATTCCGCTCACAACGATATCACATGGCTGTAGTGGTTGATGAATACGGTGGGGTTTCTGGCGTTGTTACCATCGAAGATATTCTTGAACTGATCGTTGGTGAGATAGAAGATGAAACCGATGATGCAATTGAGCAAGACATTAAGCACCTTGCCGGCAATGTTTATCAAGTAAAAGCCTTAACTGAGCTTGATGATTTCAATGAGTATTTTAATTGTAAACTTGATGAAAACGATGCAGACACTATAGGTGGCGTTGTTTTACATCAATTTGGCCATATGCCTAAAAAAGGTGAAACGGTCACTATTGGTAATTTTGAATTTAAGATCACTGCAGGTGATAACCGCCGCATTCAAAGTTTGCATATTATCATTCCCAAAGATCACAAAATTACCGGAAAAGTAACTGATTAAGTGTGATGAATATTAAATCTCTGGGCGCTCGCCTAATACAACGTCTACGTTCTAACTTATCAAACAAACATAACTGGCTCAGCTTTAGTGCTGGGCTTAGTTTAGTTTTTGCCTATGCACCATTTTCTCAATGGTGGTTAATGTTTGTTGTTTTACCGCTATTCTTTAACTCAATTAGAGATAGTGATGTAAAAACAGCCACTAAGCAGGGCTTTATTTTTGCATTAGGTTGGTTTGGCAGTGGCATTAGCTGGGTGCATGTCAGTATTGACCAATTCGGCGGACTACCGCTTATTGCATCACTGCTTTTAATGTTATTACTGTGTAGTTATTTAGCACTTTATCCAGCTTTAGCCTGTTATTTATCAAGTCGTTTTTCGCCGAACCGTCAGTTTTCATTATGGTTACTCCCTTCTTTTTGGTTAATTTGTGAATATTTGCGCGCGAATATTCTTACAGGGTTTCCTTGGCTCTCGATAGGTTACAGTCAAATTGATGGCCCTTTATCGAGCTTTGCGCCATTCATCGGTGAGGTTGGCATTAGCGCTTTATTACTTGCGAGCAGTACTGCGATAATAAATACCGTTAACAACCATTATCGAAAAACTCACTTATTATTATTAGTCAGTGTTTTTGCCAGCGCTTTTTTACTGTCTAATGTGCAATGGTTAAAAACCACAGGCCAAACGGTAACGACAGCATTAGTTCAAGGTAATATTGAACAGTCAATAAAATGGGAGCCAGAAAAACAATGGCCAACAATGTTGAAGTATCTTGATCACGCAAGAGACAATTATGATGCCGACATTATTGTTTGGCCAGAATCAGCAATCACTACACCAGAACCATACGCACAAGACTTTCTCGTTATGGCGGATAAGTCTGCCGCATTAAATAACAGTGCCATTATTACCGGTATTTTAAATTATAATTTGGAATCAAAAGTCTATTTCAATTCATTAGTTGTTTTGGGGCAAAAAGAAAGTAACGATTACAAAAGTCATTACCGTTATGAGCACCAAAATCGTTATTATAAAAATCACTTGCTGCCAATTGGTGAGTTCGTACCTTTTGGAGATATCTTAAGAAAAGTAGCCCCCCTATTTAATTTACAATATTCGTCGTTTACACGTGGCGACTATGTTCAGCCTAATTTAATCGCTAAAGGCTACCATTTATTGCCATTAATTTGTTTTGAAATAGCCTTTCCTGAGCAGTTGGCTGCAAACTTTACTGATGATACTAATATATTATTAACAGTCAGTAATGATTCATGGTTTGGTAACTCTCATGGCCCCCATCAACATCTAGAAATAGCTAGGATGCGGGCTATAGAGTTTGGTCGTCCTTTAATTCGTGCAACAAGTAATGGTGTTACCGCCATTGTTGACCACAATGGGCATATTCAAGCTAAAATCCCCCAGTTCACTGAAGCCGTTCTTAAAGCTGAAGTTAAATTAGTGCAAGGCAATACATTTTATAGTCAATATTGGCAGTTAGTTCACTGGGGCTTACCCTGCTTTTTGTTATTTCTATTTTTCATTGTGCAACGATTACTCCTTATCAATAAGCCTTCTTAAAGTTCCCTAATTAAATTTTTTAAAATTTATTTTCATAATTATTAAACCTTTTCTCTTGATGTCTCGACTTAGTTTGAGATATTCAGGGGAAATTCATGAAAATAAAAGACACCAGTGAACAAGATGTTCAGGTTATAACAACAAATCATAAACCAAAACGTTTTACCATTATTGCTATTGGCACTCTGCTAGTAGCCGGCTTAATTTGGCAAGTGGCTCCGTCAGCTAAAAGGTGGAGCCAAGCAGAAAAGTCAGTCTCTATTGACCGTATAAGAATTTCGACGATTACCCGTGGTGACTTTACCCGTGATATTTCGGTGTTAGGTCGAGTTGTTGCAGCCGTTAGTCCAACAGTTTACAGCCCTGCTGATGGTACTATCACTTTGTCTATAGAAGCGGGCCGTGAAGTAAAAGCGGGCCAAATATTAGCGATGGTCGACAGCCCAGAGCTCACTAATCAATTATCTCAACAACAAGCGATATTTGAAGGCTTACAATCAAGCTATGAACGTCAAAAAATACTCGCAAAAAAACAACGATTAATTGACCAAAAAGCCGTTGATCTTGCCAATGTAAAATTAACAGCGTCAAAACGTGAAAAACGAAGAGCAGATCTAGGCTACAAGAAAAATGCCATTAGCCAAATAGATTTTGAAAAAGCCCAAGATGAACTTGAGAATGCCAGTCTTTTACATAGCCATGCAGAGAAAGATGCCTCACTAAATATTGAAAGTTTAGACTTTGACAGTCAATCTTTGTTATTAGAATTACGTCGCCAAAAATTGATGGTCGCAGAGCTGCAACGTCAAGTTGACGGATTAACAATTTCCTCACCTGTTAATGGCATAGTTGGAAATCTAAATATTCAAAACAAAACCTTTTTAAGTAAAAACCAAGCCATTTTAACCGTCGTCGATTTAAGCCAGTTTGAAGTTGAAATTGATATACCTGAAAGTTATGCCGATGACTTAGCTCTGGGTATGACGGTAGCTATCCAATTTGAACAACAAAGCTTTAGTGCTCGTCTAGTAACAGTTTCCCCCGAAATACTGAATAATCAGGTTACTGGACGAGTACGCTTTTTAAATGAAATGCCTGGAAAGCTTCGTCAAAACCAACGACTAAATACCCAAATAATTCTTGAGCAAAAATTCAATATTCTGCAAGTTAAGCGCGGCCAATTTTTAGAAAGTGGTGGCGGACGATATGCTTATTTAATTAAAAATGGCCTCGCTGAAAAAATAGCTATTACCACAGGTGCTCGTAGCTTAAGCCATGTAGAAATACTGCAAGGTTTATCCGATGGCGACCAAATTATTATATCGGGAACAGACAGTTTCAATTCAGCCGAGAAAATATTGCTCAGTCAAAATTAAATTATAAATCTTAAAGATAAATATCAAACAATAAAAGGATCACAATTATGCTTGTTATGAAAAACGTCAATAAAATATTTCAAACTGCTGATATTCAAACTCATGCTCTACGAGATTTTAATTTAACGGTAAATGAAGGCGACTTCCTAAGCGTAACAGGGCCTTCAGGCTCAGGTAAAACAACTTTTTTAAATATCGCTGGATTGCTCGAAACCTATACTAACGGAGATTTTTTACTTGATGGAGAAGATGTTGGGAAGTTGAACGATAAAGGACGGTCAAGAATGCGTAATCATAAAATAGGCTTTATTTTTCAAGGATTCAATTTAATTCCAGACTTGAACTTATATGACAATGTCGATGTACCTTTGCGGTATCGAGGGTTTGACGCGAAAGAACGTAAACGCAGAATTTTAGAGAGCTTAGATCGGGTCGGTTTAGCTTCACGTATGAAACACTTACCGAGTCAGTTATCTGGTGGACAACAGCAAAGAGTAGCTATTGCTAGAGCTTTAGCCACCGACCCTCGCTTTCTTTTAGCCGATGAACCTACCGGTAACTTAGACTCTGAAATGGCACAAGGGGTGATGAGTTTATTAGAAGAAATAAATCAGCAAGGTACCACTATTATTATGGTCACTCATGATGCCACTTTAGCGAAAAGAGCTAGGCGTCAAGTGCAAGTAAAAGATGGCCGTGTCAGTGAATTAGACCTAATCAGCCATAGAGCTATCGCTTAATTATTCGAAAGGACATGTCATGTTTACTTATTATTTAAAAATTGCGTGGATCAGCATTTTACGCCATTGGGGACTTAGTTTGCTGATGACTTGCGCTATCGGTTTAGGTATTGGCGCAGCGATGACAACCATCACGGTCAATTACTTAATGTCAGCGGATCCTATTCCCCATAAAAGCAAGCAATTGTATTATGTACAGCTCGATAGCTGGGATGTTAACGATCCATTTGATGAAGGTTTAAATCCTCCAGATCAGCTTACCTTTACCGATGCATCCAATTTAATGAAGGCTCAAAAAGCGTTTCGCCAAAGTGCACAAGCACAAGCTAATGGTGTGATCGAACCTAATGATCCTGAATTATTGCCAATGACCGTCAGTGCACGTGCAAACTCAGCTGATTTTTTTACTATGTTTGATGTACCTTTTATTTATGGCAGCGGCTGGACACACCAAGCAGATGTGAACAAAGAACAAGTGATAGTGTTAAATAAAACAACCAACGATAAGCTTTTTGGTGGTGAAGACTCTGTCGGGCAAACAATAAAGTTAGATGGCAATATTTTCAAAATTGTCGGTGTAATAGACCAATGGCAACCCAAACCGCGCTTTTATGATATTACCACTGGCGCATTTAATGACTCTGAAGATATCTTTGTACCATTTAGCATGATAGCTGAACAAAAAATTGGCCGTTCAGGTAATACAAATTGTTGGAAATCACCTGGTGATGGTTTCACTGCTTTTCTCGCGTCTGAATGTATTTGGACACAATTTTGGGTGGAATTAAAAACACAGCAAGACAAACAAGATTATCAAAGCTTTCTTAATGCTTATGTTGAAGAGCAAAAAGCTTATGGTCGTTTTTTACGTCCGATGGATAATAGGTTAAGCAACGTTATGCAGTGGTTAGAAAATCAAGAGGTTGTGGCTGATGATGCAAAAATGATGATGGCGATGTCTTTTATGTTTTTAATCGTTTGTTTGTTAAATACGGTAGGTTTACTACTGGCTAAGTTTTTAGGGAAAGCACCTGAAATTGGATTACGTCAGGCACTTGGTGCAAGTAAAGCAACACTCTTTAGTCAATATATTATTGAATCGGCTTGTATTGGTTTAGCGGGAGGATTATTAGGACTCGGTTTAGCCTACTTAGGTCTAATAGGTGTAGAAAATCTTTATGGCGATTATATGCAAGGATTAGCAACACTCGATGGAACCATGATGATTTTGGCACTCGTTATAGCCTTAGTATCATCAATTGTTTCCGGTATATACCCTACTTGGCGTGCTTGTAATATTCAGCCTGCTCAACAACTAAAAAGCCAATAATAAGGAAGTAAGCATGTTAGAAACAGGATTAATATTTCGCGCATTAATGCGTAATAAAATAGGTGCTTTACTTATCGCATTACAAATAGCTCTAACCATGGCTATCATGGTGAATGCCATCTTTATGATCCAAGATAGACAAGAGCAAATGAAGCGACCTAGTGGTATCGACGAAAACAATACTTTCTATTTAACCAATACCGTGTTTGCTCAAGATCACAATTTTCAAGCCGAGCTGCAAACCGACTTAAATATCATCAGAAAAACACCCGGTATTGTTGATGCTATACAAATAAATGCCATTCCTCTCAGCGGCGGTGGTTGGTCGATGGCATTACAGCATGAACCAGGAGAAGACAAAGATACCATAGGTAGTGCTCTTTATATGGTAGATGAGCACGCTATTAATACCATGGGCTTAAACCTTATTGCCGGAGTAAACTTTACCCAAGAAGATATTCATTGGCGTGGACAGGGGCAATCGACATGGCCACCTAAAACCATAATAACCAAAACATTTGCTCAGCAGCTTTTTCCTGATGACTGGCAATCCGCTATTGGAAAAACTTTTTATATTTCGCAAACCCAACCCATGCAAATTATAGGAATAATTGAAGCATTACAAGCGCCTTGGAATGGTTGGGATGGTGTTGAGCGTAGTATGTTAGTGCCTTTTCAAATGGAGTCATCAAGTAGTTATTATTTCATCCGTACAGAGTTGGGTAAACGAGATGAAATGATGCCTATCATTGAAAAAGTATTAGCTGAAAGTAATAAAGGCCGGATAATTCGCCGAGTGACTACCATTGAAGATACTCGAAAACGCAGCTATCGTCAGCACAATGCAACGAATAAAATATTAACCACCATAGTTGCTACACTTACATTGATCACTGGCTTTGGTATTGTTGGTTTAGCCATTTTTAGTATTAATCGTCGCACCAAACAAATAGGTACACGACGTGCTTTAGGTGCAACTCGCTGGCAGATAATGCGCTATTTTATGGTAGAGAACCTTTTGATATCAGCTGTTGGTGTATTTATTGGTTCATTAGGCGCCATTGCTTTAAATATGTGGCTTGTATCAACCTTTAACTTAACACCTATCAGTTTCGAATTAATACTATTTGGCATATTGGTTTTATTTCTTGTTGGTCAATTAGCTGTGCTATACCCAGCAAGAAAGGCGGCGCTCATTCCGCCAGCAACAGCAACCAGAACAATTTAGTTATTGGGACAGACATTTCAATGTTCATCCCTCTGATCTTTTAAGGGCACTACTTTAGTGCCCCTTTTTTTGTTAGAAATTAATGTCATTTCAATGGGGTATGTTAGAGTCAAAGCTGATTTCTTTAAAATAATTATAAAATGAAAAAAACATCTACACTACTTAGTTATATAGCGATAAGTTTTAGCCTAGTTAGTCAACTGGCTTTTGCCGAAACAACAATAATTACCAACGTACAAGGTTATACACTCGACGGTGATAAGTTAAAGCAATTTAGTGCAATACAATTTACTGATGATAATATTGATCGTACCTTTGACGAAACACCAAAATTACCTCGCTCATCTGAAATAAAAATTATTGATGGCCAGGGGAAAACATTATTACCTGGTCTCATTGACGCTCATGGCCATATATTGAGCTACGGTTTAAGTTTGCTGCAAGCAGATTTAGGCGGAACACTCTCAGAAGATTTAGCCGTAAAAGCAGCTATTGACTACGCGAAGGCGAACGCTAACATTACTTGGGTACAAGGTCGTGGCTGGAACCAAGTTCAATGGCCAAATAAGCAATTTCCGACAGCTAAGTCTTTAGATAAGTATTTCCCAAACACCCCAGTTTGGTTACGCAGAGTTGACGGCCATGCTGGCTGGGCAAATACCAAAGCGATGGAACTTGCTGGCATAACATCGAAAACTAAAGATCCAGCCGGAGGTGAAATAATTCGAGATAACAATAATAACCCTACCGGTGTCTTTATTGATAATGCTATGGATTTAATAGCCAAGAGCATTGCACCACTAACAAAAAAAGAACAAAAAATTGCATTAATAAAAGCACTGAATAAACTTGCCTCCTTTGGTCTAACTAGCGTACACGATGCCGGAATTTTTACTGATAACTTGCAGTTATTTAAAGAGCTCAATGACGAACATTCACTACCTATTCGTATAAATGCTATGTTGTACCTGCCTTCAATTAACTGGCAATCAACAATTAAGCAGGGTCCGTTTGTAAGTAGTGATGATATGCTAAATTTTAATAGTGTAAAAATTCAAGCCGATGGTGCTTTAGGTAGTAGAGGTGCTTCCCTCATTGATGATTATTCTGATCATGCGGGACATAAAGGCCTTTTACTTCATAACGAAGATGCCTTGAGTCTTTATATGACAACAGCCATGAATGCCGGTTTTCAAGTTAATACGCACGCCATTGGCGATAATGCGAATAAAGTCATTTTAGACTTATATCAGACACAAATAAAAGCAACAAACAGCCGATCACTTCGACACCGTATTGAGCATGCACAGATACTAGCACTTAGCGATATTCCTCGCTTCGCCCAACTTAATGTTATTGCTTCTATGCAAGCCACTCATGCGACTAGCGATAAAAACATGGCTGTTACACGTATAGGGGAAGAACGTATTTTAGGTGCTTATGCTTGGCGAAAATTGATTAATGCTCGAGCCGTTATTGCTGCAGGGTCAGACTTTCCAGTTGAGTCACCTAACCCATTCTTTGGCTTACATGCTGCGGTAACTCGCCAAGATCATCAGAACCAACCTGAAGCAGGTTGGTATAGTAAAGAAAGCATGACTCGACTAGAAGCATTAAAAAGCTTTACCATTGATGCTGCTTTTTCAGGTCACCAAGAAAAAATTATCGGTAGTTTAGTTTCAGGTAAAAAAGCGGACTTTATTTTAGTGGAAAATAATTATTTTTCTGAAAATGAAGAAAATATATGGAAAAACAAAGTACTATCTACCTGGGTCAATGGAAAAAAAGTTTATCAGCAGTAACTATTAATTGACTGGGCTCTACATTTTATAAAATTACACTGGTTGAGCCATACCTTTTGGGAAATAAGCCCAACCAGTTATTATACTGTAGTTTGATGTCCTATTTATAATGAAGCATCTAAAAACTGTTTATAAAGTGCGATCTCTTCAGGGTTATCTAGCATAGTGCCATGGTCCGCATTATCCACAATCATCAATTTTTTATTGGCTGATTTACTCGCATTGTAAAGTAATTGCGATAACTCTGCCGGTACTTGCTGATCATTTTCTCCGCCAATAATAAGCAATGGACCTCGATAATGATCTGCCACTACGACTTCATTATCAACAGCTCTGAACGTTTCATCAACTTCGATGGTCAGAAACGGTTTTGTGTACCAAGGAGTTTTTTTGTCTATCCAATCATCAACATTTGTAGCACTACCTTGCAGAACGAGCGCACTAACCACTTCTTTTTTGGCAAGCTGTGCAGCAATAAAACTACCCAATGAATAACCATGAACAACAATAGACTTTGCTTTTAGCTCATTTTTAATAAATTGAAATGCAAGTACTGAGTCATCAATAAGATTAGAAAGCGTTGCGGTGCCGTTACTAGCCCCTAATCCCCTTCGGTCAAAAATAACAATGTCTTTATCTAGTTTTGCCAATATTTTAAGTGCATTGATACCCCCTCTAGATACTTTCATGCCGTTACCTGGAATGTAAAATATCACATCTTTAGAGTTTGGCGAGTCTAGCAATAGCCCCTTCAATAGCACATCATCATTTTGACTAACTAAACTTAGTCGTTCTAACTTATGGTGAGTAAACGCATTCTGCCAGGCTTTAATCTCTTGTGCTTGAAAATCAGTAACAACTACATCTTGGGCAATAAAAGAGCTTTCTCGAATATGGCCACTACATCCCAATAAACTTGACAGAATAATTAAAGAAAATAACTTTTTATACATTTATAAATTCCTATATAACTAATAGTAAGACGGGTAAATCGTTTACACGTCAATGGCTGATTATTCTGCATATTGAGAGATGACTTAAGAATATGCTCAAATAGAAATATATATAAAAGCACAACAAATAACAATACATAGTTACCGCTTATCGATAAGCACGATATGTTCACTAATTAAAATTTATACAATTAACTTTATTTTGGTGTCTCTGTTAGTTGTTATTAATGGTCATAAACGAACAGCTCGAGCGGTAATGTCATTATTACCACCTTGCTTTGAATGAAGTGATTTAATGAATCAAAAATCGGCCAAAATATCAATGATGTTAATATAGAATACTAGATAAAATGTAGTGAGCTTGTATCTGTAGAGAGAACATATTGGCCCTCTGATATTAAAAAAGCCCATTTGGGCTTTTAGTATTCTTACTTTTATTATTAATGTTTCGGATGCAACGATACTTGATTACGACCCGCTTCTTTTGAACGATACATCGCGGCATCAGCACATTCGATCCAAGCTTCATAACTTTGAATGCTTTCATCAATTTCAGCAATGCCCATACTCACGGTATAATTTATATCAATGTCATTATATTTTACGATCGACTTTTCTATTTCGTCGCGTAAACGCTCAGCGAATACGTTACCACTCTCTAATGGTGTGTCAGCTAATAAAATGACGAACTCCTCACCGCCATAACGCCCTGAAACATCTGTTTCACGAACATGATGTCGAATCAAGCCTGAAATATGACGAATAACTTCATCGCCAACCATGTGACCGTATGTATCATTAACCTGCTTAAAGTGGTCAATATCAATCATAACTAAGCAACTAGGATTTTTGCTTCGTATCCAACGTTTATATTCCGCTTGTAAGCAATTCTCCCAATGTGTGCGATTAAACAATTTGGTTAATCCATCTGTCTGGCTTAAAATCGCTAACTCTTTATTCGCTAATTCTAGATCTTTTTTATGACAAGCGTTATCTGTAACATCATAAATAATAAGACACAGATGTGTAACCAGCCCAGTTGCCGACATCAAAGGAATAAAGGTAGTATTTTGATACATGTAATCAGCGGTGCCCGTGATCGGACGGTAATTTTGAAATTTAAACAAATATGGACGCTGCTCCCAAATAGTAAAGGCCTTATTCTTTAGTAGAAATACCGACTCAGCTTTGCGTTTAAACCACTCTTTAGGAATTTCATCAAAGAGTGGGAATAATTCTTTATCTTTAACTTCACTCGGTAATAAACCACTGTGATTTTCCATAAAACCATTCCAAATTTGCACCTTATACTCTCTGTCTAACACTACTAAACCAACATCTATGGTATGCAGCATTTCCATCAACCAGTGTAATTCATTAATTTGAGATGTTTCTAACGACATAGTAATACCAATTCCATTAATCTAATAAGTAAGATATTTTATTGTTAAGGGTCTTCATAGATTCTTCTGTAAATAATAACAGTAAATCACATTTTATCGGATAATCTTCAATGCTATAGCTAATTTCTATTGCAAGCGTGCGTTTCCATTTTTTGGAGTTAGTCGCAATTAATTGTGATATTCGTTTATGTTGACCAAGTACCACGGGATGCCCTTGACTAAAGGTCATATCGAGTTGCTCTGCGACACCATTTAAACAAGCACCGATTAACACATTCGCTAAATCCATTAATAATTCAAGCTCTGTACTTTCATCAACCTCATATTTGTAATTCATTAAAGAGGCGACATCTTTAAAGCTCGAATCATTTAAAATAAGTAATGCTTCACCTGAAATTCCGGCACCGATAAAGCCTTGGCAAATACCAGATGTACTGTCTTGTTCTTCAACATCAGACAGCGCCATACTTAATTCACTCACTTCAATTAAGTTTACGTTTGGAATAGGGAGTACAACAAATACATCAAGTAATCGTGCTAACAAGTCACCTGCTTGCCCCATGGCAACATTAGCTATTTCTTGATAACAATCACGTAATTCTGCATCTAAGAAAAAGTCTTCTTGGGATACTACTTTTTCAATAATGGCTTGATCTGCAGCTTGTGTCAGCGGAGCGAACTTAACAGAAGCACTTTTATGTTCATGGGTCGAAAGTTTTACGCTTTCCACTGCATCATTAGGAGCAGGGATTTCCTCAGGTTTTACTGACGGGGTTTCATTGGTTTGTTGTGTATATATGCCGTAGGCTGACAAAATACTAGTCAGCTTATCTTTATTAACAGGTTTTTGAATAAAGTCGAGCGCACCTAAACCGGTAACACGTTGATGTGCTTCCGGCTGAATATCTCCTGAGATAACAATGACCATTGTTGGTAAGTCTTCTTTAACAATAGCCTCAAGCACCTGATAACCATCCATTATTGGCATGTTTAAATCAAGTAGTAATACATCTCCTTTCCCAGCCTTTATTGCTTCAATTCCTTCTTCGCCATTCGTGGCAAAAGTAATATCGACATCCCAACCATCAGGTAAAGAGCGTGCTACTTGTTTACGCGCCATATTAGAGTCATCACAAATTAACAAGGGGATTGACATATTTTTCATATTCCTAATTCAACAATAATATTCGAGGTAGCGATTTTCACTATTTTACTGTTTTTCTATAATTAACAATAGATAATATTTAAAATAAAGCACTAAATAATGGCTATTTTTTAGTGCCAAAGTTAAAATCTAAACACGATTAATACTTAAATATAATAAACACTATGAAATTATCAAACTTCCTGCTTACTATTTCACTGACATTAGTTTTTCACAGTTTCGCTACAAGCATAACTTTTGCGGCTTCATTACAACAAAGTAATTTACAGCAAACAATTGATTTAGTTAAAGCGAATAACAAATTTGTGACACTATTGGGCACCCAAATTGATGTTGGTCAAAAAGCCCCTAACTTCAAAGTGGTTGATGGCGATTTTTCACCCGTAACGCTGAATGACTTCTCAGGAAAAAATGTACTTATCTCTGTTGTTCCAAGTTTAGATACTGGCGTATGCTCGTTGCAAACTAAGCGGTTTAATGAAGAGGTCATCAATTTACCCCAAAACATAGTAATGCTAACAATCAGTAACGATTTACCTTTTGCGCAGAAACGTTTTTGTAAAACAGAGAACATTGATAAGTTACAAGTTCTCTCTGACTCAGTATGGAGAGATTTTGGTAGTAACTATGGTTTATTAATTAAAGATATGGGTTTATTAACGCGTGCAATATTCATTATTGATTCCTCAGGCAAAGTGGCTTACAAAGAAATTGTCGCTAATATTTCTAAGCATCCAAACTACGAATTAGCCCTTTCAACGATAAAAGCATTAAGCCCTGTAGAAGTTACAGAGATAAAACCATCAACAAATAAACAATAAACAGCTTGATTTCAATAAGTTAAAAATATTTTATTATTTATTTATTATTTATACTTGAAAAAACCATCGGCAATCCCATCTTTATTAATGTAGTCGCCATAAGCTAAAACGGGGCTACATTAACCGCCTGTTCAATAATGAAAGGCACTTTAAAAACCTTGAGAATAAATAAATTTCAATCGTATTATTTCGCAACATTTTGTTGGTTATATAAATTGAAATATTCAACAGGTGATCAAATATTGCTAATGCCCTTAAAAGTAAATTAATAGGGTAAATAATAGGATATATATTATGCGTACATCTACAGATTTCAGTCCACTATACCGTTCATTTATTGGTTTTGACCATTTAGCCGGCTTAATTGAAAAAGCCTCGCACGCCGACAAACAATCATCTTATCCCCCATATAATGTGGAACTACTTGCCGAAGATAGATATAGAATTACCATGGCTACCGCTGGTTTTACTGATAACGAATTGGAAATCGAGTCGAAACAAAACACATTAGTGGTTACCGGTACTAAAACTGCACTCAACAAAAATTCATCACGAAAGTTTCTTCATCAAGGTATTGCAGAGAGAAACTTCGAACGAAAATTTCAACTTGGCGATCATGTAAAAGTCATCGGCGCTTTTATGGAGCACGGCTTGCTTCATATCGATTTAGAAAGAGAAATACCAGAGGCCTTAAAACCTAGAAAAATAGCGATTAATGGCAAGAGCCAATTTCAAGAAAGAGCAGTCCAAAATACAGTAAATCAGCCAGGAGAACATACCAGCTAAACCTTTATATATTATGTTTTCCCCCTTATGTTTTTCGCCCAGTCACTGACTGGGCTTTTTTTCTATAAGTAGATATACTCATGACTAAAAACTAATACCTATTATCCCAGTAATAATTAGGTTATTAATTTTTTGTTCAATCCATATTCGCTTGGTATCGTCAATTATTAGCTTTATAATGTCGTTACCGTTTGATTACTCTTTTATTTATGACTCTAGCTATGCGCACTATTTCTGAACTTCTAAAAACATCTGGTTCTCAATATCGAATTTATGATATTGGCCGTAAAGTCGATAAATTATCAAAAGAAAGTTTCACTAAAATTGAAGCAAACCAAATTCCTTATCCTTTTCCTTCACAAGGGCATGCATTCATAGCAATAGCTTTTTGGCAAAAGCAAAATTCACAGCCTTATTTATGGTTCGTAAAGTTTCCTCTTGACGAGCGAGGCTTACTCAATTTAGTCGCGAGAGACCATTTCATTGCAATTATTATCGAAGCTTTGGGCTCGGATCTAGGCACTTCTCCGAATGAACGCCAAGAAGAATTACTGAAAAGTAACCCATACCATTTCACACCTCCACAATACAAGCTAGCTTACTTAAACAGTTTAATCTCAACTGAAGTTAAGCATGAGACTAGCCAGTATTTTTCTGGTGCATTACGTTACTTATCAGGTGATGATACTTGGCAAAACTGGCAAACAGTCGGTGTTCAAGGTCTAAATGACTTTGCTGTGCGATTATCTGAAAAGTCATACCAAAAGATCTTAGTGAAAGCTTTATCGCATATACCAGGGCCTGTATTACACCCATTATGCTCAGCATTAGAAAATGTAAACTTGTCTGTTGAAGTTATAGATGCACTCGTAGCCGAATTTAAGCATACTGTAGAAGGTAATAACGGTCGTCAAGCAGGTGATCAAAGTTTCCTATTACGTAGTTTATCATCAAGTTGTCAGCATCCACATGTTATACGATTTATTCATTCTCTTATTGAAAACTCATCATCAAAAGCAGCATTATCTGAAGAACTAGTGATTGTATTAGCGGGCAGATGCTGGCAAGTTCTCAACAATGAGCAACAATTAATGACATTTTTAGAAATCTTAATTAGGGATCATGAAATGGAAGTTTTTCAAGCGGTCTTTAAAGATCTTGTTGCGATTCCTACGTTGCGGCCTTTAATATTTCAATGTATGAGATCGCCAAGCCGTAGTGTTGAATTAAGCAAAGCCATAGGTTTATTATTTCAACGTTAGTATAAGGAACACAAATGGAAAATATTTATTACTTACTCGTTGTTTGTTTATTTTTGTGGTATTTCATTTATCTCAGAAAGGTATCTGAATGTGCTTTACGCCATATAAAATCATATTGTAAAAAAGAAAATTTGCAATTTATATCTCTTGCACGTCACTCAAGCCGTTTATCGTTTAGGAAAGATTTAGGGCCTCATTGGAATAGCGTTTTTGATTTTGAGTTCAGTGGTGATGGTGAATCCAGCTATCAGGGACAGGCTACTTTGAAAGGTTATAAGCTCGATAATATTCACGTTCCTATGTATAAAATTTAATTTATATCTTCAGACAAAGAAAAAGCGACTTAAAAGTCGCTTTTTTTCTTTATTGATTTTCCTAACTTATGAGTAATCCTTTACACCATATAAAATCCGATCTAGGAAACACACTATCCTTAGTATTCGTCCATGAAAAATACATTTTATAATCCATTTCTGTATTTCTATTATTCCTTTATGCTTATTACTCTGCCCATCCATGGCAGTAATTCATCATCCTATTGATAATAACAAGCGGTAAATTAAGTTAACGTTGGCTTTAGCTAGTGCATCCTTTCACATAAATTCCTTTTTTATTCATTCCTTTGACATTAATCGCATCCTGCGGCTAAATCCTTTATCAACCAAGTATTAACTTAAACCACCTTTCCTTTTGTACACCCTGTACAATGTTCAACAAATAGCAATCATCCATTAGAGCTTGTTTGTGAGGTTTTCCATAACCTGTGTCGTCCTGACATGTTTAATATTAGCATTCCTGCATTCTACGACCAGATAGACAGTATAAAAATAACAATGATAAAAGATCAAATATTATTAATTTTCTTGTTTTACTCATATAAACAATGAATTAGTACACTGTTTTTTTTTACGCTTACAAAATATGGAATGATCACTGACGTAATTGTGCGATATTACCTACAGTTTCAGAATGATTTAACCGACACCAGAAAAAATGATAAATGTAACAATTTGATAATTTCGATGAAATAGGTAAGAAAATTAGTTACTCTTGCCTCTGATCCCCAAAGCAAACAATTTTTAGGAGTCTCCGTGCTTTTGCTTAAGTCATTATTATGTTTTACCGGTTCTGATAATCGTAGCCGTTTTATTTTTATAAATATAAGTAGCTACTTTTTATTTATTATTACTAGCGCCATATTCTCATTAAACAACACGTTATCTATTATCTTTTTATGTATCTTTACCTGCCTTTGTGCTTTTTCCACAAAACGTCGATTAAATGATGCTGATCTAAATAAAAACTGGCTCTATGCCCCTGTGTTAAGTTTATTCATCGCCGGGCTCGTTATTATTTTTACAGGTTATAGCACCAGTTATTGGCTGTTATTATTTCCACTGATGATCTCTGCGCTTTTAACAACTTACAAAAGCTTAGGAAATAAAGATTACATTTTAGGATACTGCGGAAATGTTGATTTAAGTGCCTTCATAAAATCTGACTCTCCCCGAAAAGAAAGTAGAATTGAACCAACATTTAACCAAACGGATACGATCCATGAAGAGAGAAATATTATCTCCGACCAAGCAGACTATTCAAATTTACATACAAAGGACGATCAAGCGACTAGCAGTTCAACAACTAGTGATATTGGTGAAGCAATAAGATTAAAATTATTTAATCATAAAAATGCCTTTTTAACAGTGAGCGCTGTTGTGTTAGTCGTTATTATGGCAATGATCAGTACATCTGTGATATCGACATCAGCAGAAAATGAAAATCATAGTATTTCTGATAATAACGATCCATCATTAGATCAGCCGTCCCTGTTAGTTTACTCACACCAAGTAACTTTACCTGACGACTTTTCACTCTTTGTATCATCATTCGATGGCATCACAATAAAATGGCAAGGTGATGCTACAAGCGAAGAATACTTATGGCAACAACTCTCGGCACAAGGCGATAATAGTTGTAAAGAGATTGACTTTAACAACGGTGAAAAAATAAGAACGCTGTCGGTCAAACAAGAAAATAGTAGTGATTACTTAGCCAACTTTTCTCCGTTGGACACTCAACTAATTATTAAAAATATTGCTTTTCGTGGAAGTTTTTCTTTATGCGGTTATAAATTTTCTTTAAAAGGTAGTCAATCAGTCCTTGGTAAACATGGTTATTATTCAACATTCATCAACTAATCGGGTACATATATCTTTAAAGATTATAAGTTATTGAAGTATCACTAAAATTTAGACAAAAAAATACGGCTCAATGAGCCGCATTTCTTGAACTAGCTTGTATGCATCCTGCATATTTTAGTGTCCCGCTTCATCCTTAAAGAACATTCCGTTGTATTTCCTAAT
>MAAB01001534.1_pt1 | contig 18622 bp, 13 predicted proteins | sample 1115991 | NCBI WGS metagenome assembly MAAB01 (sample SAMN04961124, study PRJNA320927) | seawater metagenome | isolation source: sample BD02T18 sea water enriched with oil for 18 days | place: USA:Gulf of Mexico | collected 2013-07-27
GGTCAAGTATGTATTGCCCTTAAACGCTTATATGTCCACGAGTCAGTATATGACGAATTATGTGATGAAATAGCAACATTGGCAAAAGGCGCTGTTGTTGGCAATGGTATGGAAGAAGGAGTTCAATTCGGACCTGTGCAAAATAAGGCGCAGTACGAAAAAGTATTGTCTTATATCGCAGCAGGTAAAGCGCAGGGAACTGTAATTGCCGGAGGTGAAGCCCCTAATCAACCAGGTTATGTTATTCCATTAACGGTGATAAAAGATTTAAAAGACGGTTGTAGTTTAGTAGATGAAGAACCATTTGGTCCGGTACTTCCCATTGTTAAGTATTCTGATGTAGACGATGCCATTGCCAGTGCTAATAACAGTAAAATGGGCTTAGGAGGTTCAGTGTGGTCATCAAACCTAAATAGAGCATCACAAGTGGCTGCCCAGTTAGATACAGGCACGGTGTGGATTAATCAGCATTGTGCTTTTGGGCCTCAAATACATATGGCACCTGCTAAAGAGTCGGGTATAGGTGCTGAGTGGGGTAAAGAAGGCGTTAAAGAATTTACAGCATGTAAAGTTGTTAACATTAATAAGACATAAAGATCTTATGTACACTCAGCTTTATTAATCCTAGTAATAAAGCTGATATTTTATTTTTCTTGTTAGTGCCTTCGCCTTGTGCGTTTTATATTAAACCACAAGGTTTTTATTTATTAAATTGAATTAAATAATCCGATCCTTTTAGCATTTTATCACCATAGAAATAATATGATAGAAACGAGCGAAATATTGCACAAGGTAGAAATAGCCCTGACGCTGACACGAGAATGTGCAGTAGAACAGCTGTTGTCGATTTTAAAAGCACCGACGCTAGCTGATTGTATCGCCAAATTTAATTGGCAAAAATTTCCGTCAAACTTATATTCTACCGACCAGTTGATTGATCGCATTTATTTTGGTGGGGAGTTTTGTGAGCGCTTATTGCCAGATAAGAAAACCTTATTGAGAGTTTTGTCCTTAGTAGAGAAAAATCATTTAAATTTCAGTTTAATTACACCCGTTGTTTCAGATCAAGCGTTGGTACGATTGGAACAATTATTTTCTATTTTACCTAACGATACGGAAGTTATTGTTAATGATTGGGGAACGCTGAGGTTATTACGTAATAATTACCCTAAGTTGATACCTGTTATTGGTAGGCAATTATGTAAAATGATTAAAGACCCACGCTTACCTTCAGCACAATGGTTGAAACTCTATCCTCATGGAGTTCAATCCGGTCCTTTTCATAAATTGTTAGCGCAATTTGAAATAGAGCGCTTAGAAATGGACGTGCCACCCTTTGCTGAATCGCAAGACTTTAACTCTCCAGAACATGAGCTATCTGTTCACTTGCCATTTGGTTTCTCGCTAAAGGGGCGAATGTGTAAAGTTGGGGCGTTAACGCTTGATGCTCAGCGAAAATTTGGTCCTGGCCATGGTTGCAATAAAGAGTGTTTACAGTATTCTTCAAAAATTTTTCGTCATGGTTCTACTGACAATACACCCAGTAACTCACCATTGGCACTACAAAGCGATGGTGAAGATCTCAACGCTTTCCAACAAGGGAATACAATGTTCTATCGCCATTCGCCAGTGATGACTAAAACCCTAGCTCAAGCGTTATCTCAAGACAAAGTTAATCGAATTATTTTCGAAGGAGATTGGCATGAAGATTACCGCACCCATTAGTCGTGTTGAGGAAATATCGCTTCTGTCAGATGCTGGCGCGGATGAATTTTATTGCAGCGTTGTGCCTGAATCATGGACAAAGAAATTTCGAACGTCAGCGGTAAGCCGACGTGCCTTTGGAAACTTATCTAGTTTTGATGATTTAGCACGCGCGATAGTTGAAGCACATCGATTAGGTAAAAAACTACACCTAGTGATGAATTCTCAGCATTATACAGGTGAACAACTTATTTGCTTATTAGAGTTGGCAACTATTTTTGATTCCCTCAAAGGTGATGCCATTATCGTAGGCGATGAAACTTTATTAGCCTTACTGGGCAGTCATTCATTTAATTTCGCGATTCATGTGAGTTCTATAGCCAGTTGTCGAAATAGCGAAGCAGCAAAATTTCATCATGAATTGGGCGCTGATCGTATTATATTCCCTCGAAATATGAAAATTTTTGAAATGGAAATAATGACTATTGCATGCCCCGAACTTGAATTTGAATCATTTGTTCTCAATGACGGCTGTGTATTTGAAGAGGGCTCATGTCACACCATACATTTGCCTGGTAAATTAGGTGGGGCAATTTGTCTAGATAATTATCAGTCAATAGAGCAGCGTGTAGATGGACAGTCGCTGACCCAACAGGAGCAAGTGGCCTTTAGACTAAATGATGAGCATTATCAAAGCTGGGTTTGGTATCGATTTGGTAATGGCTTTTCAATGAGTCAGAATGGTTTTCCTTATGGCCCTTGTGGTTTATGTGCAATGCCAAGGTTAGCTTCAGCTGGCGTTACATCCGTCAAAATAGCAGGTCGAGATGCGTCAACAGCGCGTAAAATCAAAAGCGTTGAGATGGTTGCTCAAGTTCGTCAAAAATTCGAAAAATCAGGTGTTAATTGCGCTAAAGAATTAGCGAGAAACATGCGAGAACAACCTGAGCATTGTCAGGAAGGGTACATGTGTTATTACCCTGAAGTACGAATGAAAAAAAGTGATAAATCGATTGAACAATCCAATAACGTTATTTCTGTGCTCAATATTTAGTAATTTACCTTTATTGTTGTTATTTAATAAAGTTTAATTCTTTTAATTGCACACTCAGTACATCAGTAGCATTTTTATTATTGATCTTCCAAATACCTAATGGTTGTTCTGAGGTAATAACGACTTCTTTTTCTTCAATAAAATCACCATTAACAACTGGGCGTTTAGCGATGCCAATAATCCGGTCTTTTTCTTGATGAGCTACTTGTTGATCTGGCCATGCGCTTCTTGCTTGCCAAAATGGATGTTCTTGCCAGCGAGATTCCATCTTATAAAAATCTCTTCCGACTCTACAGAAACGATAAAATAAATGATGTAGACGATCAAAATAGAATTCTTCTGCAAGCACTTTGCTCTGTGGTTTGTTAAGTATGGTATTAATGACTATAGGGGCAATAAGTGCAGCTGAAAGGGACAAGAAAATACCGCTACCTGAAAGTGGATCGCCTGACATTGCGGCATCACCAACACATAAGTAACGATTTTTTGTTGGGTATTTATTGAATAGGGGGGTGCTTGATCTTGCGAGTACTTTACCTTCAGGCTCAATATAAGGTGTTATGTGACCAAGTTCTGGCCTTGACAATACCAGCTTATTAATAAAAGTTGAGAGTTTTTCTTTGGCGGAGCCTGTCTTGCTTTTAGCGCTAACCGATACTTGAGTGAAAATATTACCTTTGCCATTATTTGCAAACCACAGCCAACCACTTTCAATACTTATTGCTATCGCTTCAGGCGACATTAATTGCGTGTTTGACGTTTTCCAGTTTTGACAAATAGAAAGCGAGTCAACCCCTCTTATGTGTGATTTTTTAGTGAGTGGTGCCGCTCTTCCTCGAGCTTCTACAACAAAATCAATGCGAAAGTTCTTCCCTGATTTGCATAAAATATGGCAGCTAGTTTCCCGTTCCTCTACGTTTATTATAGTTTCATTGTAAAAAGGGATTTTAGCATCGGCTAAATCCTTTAATAATGCGGTATCAAAAGACAGCCTTCTAATAAGCCTTTCAGTATTTGCCGCACTATGAACGCCATTCCAACTGACGCTACGAGGAATAGGTGAACTTATTTCTTTTAACGTGTGTGTTAAGCCTAAATGAGAAAGTGCTTGGTAAACTCTCTCTGAAATACCTTCAGTTACGTTATGTGATCTCACATTGGCAATTACGCATACTTTATAACCCATTTTAGCTAAACCTAAAGCCGTGGCAATACCCGCAGGACCACAGCCAAGTACAGCAATTTCTGTATCTAATTGACTTTTCATAATAACTACCTAGCTAAGCTCTTTCGTTGTGTTCCCTGGTAGTTAGACTTTTGAATCAATGTTTGCATAAGCAACTCTTGACTATAGTATGGGTATTGGGCTCTCACTTGCGAAATTGCAGCGGTAACCGATGCGCAACCTATACTTGCACCAGCAGGGCCTAAATGAGGTGTGCCAGAATACCCCCCAAAATCAGCTTGCTTTGAATTGAGCCAAGAAATTTCATCTTGTTTACACCGTGCATCGCCAGTCGCTCTTATTATGCCATTATAATTTGAGGGGTATACCGGCTCCCCTTGAGAAGGCGCTGCAGCAACTACTATAATGTTATTAGCTAACGCTTGTTCACAGCATTCTCTTAATACCTTCCTGTCGTTGCGCAGGCCAAAACTCATATTAATAATGTTAACCTCCAATGAAATAAGCCATTGTATTGCTTTGGCAATTTGAGCTGGTGAGCACACTAGTTTATCGTGAAAAACGCGGGCACAGACAACATCAACAGAGGTGTTGCAGCCAATAATATTAGTGATGGCAGTACCGTGACCTAATTGGTCTGTAGTGCTTGACGTGCTAGTAAAATCCTGTGCGGCAAATACAGAGAAATCATAAGATGCAGGTAAACCACTATCAATAATACCTACTTTAAGCATTGTATTCCTCAGCGCTAATAATTTTTAAACTTGATTGTGTTAGTTGAATTATCATATCTGCATTGGCAATCGGTTTACCACTATGACTAACGATAATGCGGGTGGTATTCTCAAATAGTAGATCGATTTGTTCAATGATTTGATTTTCAGTTACTTGATCTGTTGCTGATGTTGGCTCATCTAATATCAGCAACACAGGATCTTTAAGCAGTACCCTTGCTAATCCTATACGCTGTTTTTCACCGCCAGAAAGTGCTGTGCCACGCTCACTGACGATGGAATCTAATCCACGAGTAAATTTACCAATAAGTTCATCTAACCCAGCAGAAATGGCCGCATCATATACTTCTTTGTCTGTCGCTTGCGGGTGTCCGTAGCGGATATTGTTCGCTAAGCTATCTCTAAATATGACTGGATCTTGTGGCGCAATGGCAATTCTTTTTCGCCAACTCTGGATATTGACATCGGCTAAATTTATGCCATCAATTTCAATAGAACCAGCGCTGGGCACTAAATGGCATTGTAATAAATCAAGCAAGGTTGATTTACCAATACCAGTTTGCCCAACTATACCCACTTTACTACCTGCAGGAATGTGTAAATTAACCTTGTTAAATATTTCTGTTTCAGATGTATGGCTAAAACATAACGCGTTTAAGGTGATATTACCTGCCAGTTGTTCAGGGAGTTCTTGTAATTGAGCTGCATTTTGCGCCAGCGGTTGTTGGCGTAAATAACTTACTCTATCTAAACTTACCGTTAATCGTTGCCAAGCTAAATAGAGCCCTAACAGAGATTGTAGTGGACCTATAGCCATTGCTACGTAGGCGGTAAAAGCAATAAGTGAACCTAAAGTAAAACTACCTTCAATAACCCAATATCCGCCAATTAAGAAGATAACGGCACGTGAAAGTGACACTAAAGTTTTTGGTATTGCTGATGTCCAAAATTCAGTTATTTGTAAAGAAACTAGCTTACCTAAGAAACGATGGTTTAATTGTGCAAGTTTATCTAGTTCTTGTTTTTCGGCACCTGCTGATTGAATGAATTTTATTACCGGTATTTTTTCGGCAAAAAACGATGAGATATCGGCTGCACTTTCTCGTACTTTGATATTTTTTCGTTCAACTTTAGGCCGCATTTTGAATAAGTAAAAAAGCTCAAATGGCACCAAAATTAAAAGAATAAGCGACAATTGCCAATGTAAATGAATCATCATTATAGTTGCAGCCGTAAGACCTAGAATAGCGGAGAATGTTGAAAATAACGTATCGACTGCAAAGCGTTGTATTTCAGCTATATCACGATCCATTCGAGATGAAATATCACCAACGCGTTGTTGATGATAAAAAGTGCTAGGGAGTTTTTGTAAATGTTGAAAGACGTCTTCACGTAAAGCGAAAAGAATCTTTCCTGATAATTGGGTATGTTTGATGCGGTTGTAACCTGACAGTAAGGTGCTCAAAATACCAACAAAAAATAATCCACAAGAAAAGAACAGTAAGGCATTAAAGTCTTTTTGTAGCAGTCCTTGATCAATTATTAGTTTACTTAAATAGGGGACAGAAACGACTAAGGCGGTAGTTATTAAAGAAAATAAAGCAAGAAATAGTATCTCGCGTTTGTGGAGTGCGAGAAAACTATATAGCCAGGTTAAAGCCGCTCTTCTTGTTAAAGAAGGGCGGCTTGAGGAGTTTATTTTTGATAATAAGCCCACTATGCCAATTATCCTTGGCGTTTAAAAATAATACTGGTTGACATAGAACCATCACCGGTAAGTTTAATATGAGCTAATTTATCAAATGTGTCAGCATCGTAAACCGCTATACTATCTAAGGCGCCTGAAAGGTAAATTTTAGAGCCGTCATGTGAAAAGTTAATACAGTAATAAGTATGAGGTAAATCTATTGAATGTATTAATTTTTGAGTAGTTGAATCATATTCTTTTAAGTCGTTCAATGTTCCATATACGCGATTAAGTTGGCCTGGACGACGTATTGAGGTAAACAGTACACTTTCTAAAGGGCCAAAATCTTTTGCTTCAGCCTTACCTGTTTTTAAGTTAACTATTTCATGACCCCAGATGTAATCAGCGTTGGTTAAATCACCTTCTTTACCATTGTATTTCGCTCGGCTATACATGCGGTAATATTCATTATTAACTTTACCCATTTGCCAAACAGTTAATACATCTTTAGCAGAGTAACCAGGTTGTTCATCATTTAAGCTCGGTAAAATAACCTCATATTTACCTGAATTCATATCCATTAGAAATATATCTTGCCCGCCCATAATCAGTCCGCCAGATTCAAGCGTATCCATTGTTGCTACTTGTCTTGGTGCATCAAATGTACGGCTTGCTTTCACATTCAACCCTGCGGAAGTATTGAATGCTGCAATTTGAGGAGGTAGGATTTCATAATGATCATTCATCATTTTTACGCGATTCTGATGGGTATAAACTTCTTTTCCATCAGGGCTTATAGCAATTGATGCTATTGATTTTACGCGAATATTGTCAGTTGACTGTTGAGTTGAAAAAACAACATCGCAGTTATCAATATTTACACCGTATATATCACTAAAGTGGTTAGTTAAGATATATGCAATAGAATTGTCTGGTGACATAACTAACGTACCAGGGCCTGGGCCTGCAGCTAAATCACATTGACGAATCACTTTATTCGTTTGCAAATCAATTAAATGAAGTGTGGTATTTGGTCGTGTAATGGTAATTAAAAACTCTTTTTCTGACACCTTCACGGTAGGTGTTGTGGTCTGTTCTTTAGTGTTTAAACTTTGGCAGCCAGTTAATAGTAAAGCTATACTGCTCAAGAATAAAGTGTGATAAAAATTGCTATTCATTATTTTTATTCCTTTTCTTCAGGGTATACAGAATCAAGATTGCGCCAATCTTTAGTTGCAGAATCTGCGTTTTTAGACCAGTCAGGGTAAGTGTTCATCATGTCTGGTACCTGTGCTGGCCACCAACAGGGATCTGAACAACCATATAAGTCAGCTTCCATTGGTTGACATAATCCCGATACACTACCAAACATATCTACTTCCCAGCCGGGATCCGTGGTAGCGGTACAACCCACAGGAGATTGCATCGCCATAACTTCATCAAGTTCATCATTTTTTAGTGCCTCGTTAACTTTATGGGCTTTGCTATTTATTGCTTTTAAGTGTTTCATGCTTGAGCTTTCCTAGGGGCTATATAGGTTTCGTAAAAACCAGGGTTGTGTTCCATAATTTCGGTATACACATGAATGCCGAAATCAACCCAGTCTCTCATTAAATCGCAGTAGTGAAGGGTTGCTTTTGCAGGGTCGCCGTAACGGGCATAACTTTCATGGTAACAACCACCAGCGCATAAATTACGTATATTACATGTGGCACAACTTTCCTCGTTCTTCTCTAGTCTTTTATTTAAAAAGTCGTTCAGTACGGGTTTATCTAAACCTTGTTTAACATCACCTAGTAAGGGTTGATCAGAGCCGATGAACCGATGGCAAAGGTTAAGGCCTCCTTCATGATCTACGGCTACCATGCCAACACCAGCACCACAAGGAAGGGCTTTTTTAGTGCCTTCGTGAATATCAGTGATAAGTTGATGTAAATTAGAAAAACCAATAGTTTTATTTTCAAGGGCAGCGGATAAGTACTTCTCACCGAGTTTCTTCATGTTTGCAAAGATATCAATTAGCTCTTCAGGTTTTAGGTTGTAATCAGAGATATCACCAGAAGTTACGGGCGCAAAACCTACTTCACTAAACCCTAAGGTATTGAAAAGGTGATCCCATATGGTATCAATGTCAGTGATACCAGTTGTCAGTGTAACGCGTGCTCCTATCGGTCTGCTCTTGTAACGAGATAAGAGCATTTTTGCTTTCTTAGCTACTGTGTCATAGGTACCTTGTCCGGTAACAGAGATTCTATTACGGTCATGATAGGCTTTTGGACCATCAATGCTGATTGATAAACCGACATTGTGTTTGTCAAAATATTCAATGTGATTTTCAGTCAGTAACGTGGCATTGGTTGTCATGGAAAAATCAACCAACTTTCCTTTCGATGCGAACACGTCTTCTGAATAGGCAATGACATCTTTTATTAAGGTAAAGTTTGATAAGGGCTCACCACCAAAAAATACCACGTTATAACGCGTTTGATTAGGTGATTCTTTGAGCAGCATATCAATAGATTGTTTTGCTGTTTCAAAATTCATTTTCTTACCCGCTGAAGGGATATCCAAATCTTCTTTATAGCAGTATGTGCAGCTTAGATTACAACCAGTATTAACACTTAATACAACCGTCGTTAACGGGGCCTTGTCTAGTGCGAGAGGAACAAGTTCCTCTATTGTATTTATAAGACCTTTTTTACCAACCAATGAAAGGCTTTTTAATTCACCTAGTGCTGAAGTAATGTCACTTTTAGCGTAACGAGTACTTAATTCTTTCACTAACGATGAATCTGTAGGGTCATCTTGTCTTTGTATTGAAGAAAGTATATCGCCCGTTAATTCGTCGCGTTTAAATAAACTCGTCGTCGGTATATGAAAGATAAACGATTGATCTTTCACTGTTACTTGGTGAAGATTGTTTTCTATGATTTCTAATGTTGAATTCATAAGATATCACCTTATTTAAGTGGTGGATTATTCCAGCGTTGTACGGTTACTAATAGCCGACCTGTGCCACTGATCTCATTTCCATTTTCAGTTAATTTAGCAACAATATTTAGGTTACCGGCGTTATTGGTACTACGGTAACGCTCAGGATTCGGTCCTGCCGCTGCGGGAGTGAATAAACCGGTATGACTATTCATCTGACCAGCAAACTTAACGTCTTTATCTTTCTTGGCTATTTCGTCGCGAGGGACTACTGCCCAAGAAACTTCTTCAATGTAACCAAGGTTAATATCATCTTCTGTATTGGCAATTCCATCCTTACCGTAATCAATTCCAACGGCTCTAAAAAGTGCATTAGTTTTAGGTGTTGAGCCACCATTGTTACCAACCCGAGCAACACCGTAAGAAGGAACAACTTCTAAAGCATCTATTTGCTTATAAATAGCAAGTTGATTTGTTAGTTTGGCTTCACCTACCTGAATATCAACATAGCCAATCTGTGCGTTATCTTTGGCAGTAACGTTAACAACAATACGGTTAGCGCTTTGGCTAACCACTTTATTTGCGACGATATTTGCAGGCAAGCTTAACGAACTACCTACATCTAAGCCTAAGCCGGTGATTGTCAAGGTGGTTGTTTCGCCTTTCTTGATATGGCTAGGAAATACACTTAAAAGTTGTGTAGTAGATGCATCTTTAATAGCGGTAATTTTCATGCCAACCAATTCTTGGCCTTTTTGATAAAATCGACCTGTCAATGTTTGACCATCAGCACTTGCTGCAAGAGTTTGGCGTAAGCTTATATCCCCAAAATTAATATTTCCTCGCCAATCATAGCCGGTGTAAACTACAGAGCTACCCGTGCCTTTAATGGCTTCTCCATTTGCATACATCCCTTCAATATTTAGCGAGTAATAGTCTTTATTGTTTTGGTTCACTTTCATCGTTGCGCTGAAGTAACCTTTACCCGGCATATGCCCACTTAATATCCATTTTCCTTCAAGTTCAGGTTTTTTGGCTGCTAACCAAGATGACCAATCTTCACTAGTAAATGGATATTTTTTAGAAACCAATGGCACCATTTTATTTCGAGCAATACCTAACCAATCACGGTCACGGCCAAACATTGAATACTCAACCGAGGGAAATTGCCCTAAGTGAAAATCAACTAAGTAATTCCATTCTTTAGGTTCACGGCGTTGTAGAGCAATACGAGCACCAGAATGACATCGAGCACACATAGTCAAAAAATCGTCATCAAATTGAGTTTCTATTTGATTAAGATCTTGTTCTAATAAATACCTAACGCCGCGTGTTTCGTTTGGAGATAAACCCTGGTTGTCAGCCAAATATTTAACGATTTCGTGTAGACCGCTGCCTTTTATATCTAATTTACCCTTATTAAGTGTTAACCCGTGCATTAAACGCATTCTGTTGATGGTCATTTCCCATCCTTCAGGGGTTTTCCTTTGATAACTAATACGGCTCAATCCCTTATCGGTTGGTATATGGCAGCCTAAACAGTTAGTGCGTATTAATTTTGCACCAACTGATTCATCGTTTTCTAACGACGCAGCAAAAAGTAGTGGGGTGGTCAGTATCAATGAAATACCAAATAGAGTTTGTTTTAACAAAATGTATCCCTCTGTCTAAAGTAATCTAAAACAATACGAATGACCTATTTTAAGTGTGCAATCATTCATAAATGTAGTGTTGTTAGCGTATGTTTTTGTGTTTATTTACTGCTAGCAAGTTCTTCTTGTTTGAGATCTCTCATCTTGAATTTTTGAATTTTCCCGGTGATTGTCATCGGATATTCAGTAACAAAGTCGATATGACGAGGGATTTTATAATGGGTGATTTGGCCTTTACAAAAATCAATGATTTCTTCGCTTGTAGCTTTAGCATCTTCCTTTAATTGAATCCATGCGCAAACTTCTTCGCCCATTTTCTCATCTAAAACACCAAATACTTGTACTTCAGTTATTTTAGGATGGGTATATAAAAACTCTTCAATCTCTCTAGGAGAAATATTTTCACCACCACGGATAATCATGTCTTTAATACGGCCAGTTATTTTTAAATAACCTTCTTCATCCATGGTTCCAATATCACCTGAATGTAACCAACCAGCGTCATCTATTGTTTCACGTGTTTTTTCGTCATCGCACCAGTAACCTTTCATTACCGAATAGCCACGTGTACACACTTCACCTGGTTCATTAAGTTCACATACTTGTCCAAATTCATTAATTATTTTTATTTCAACATAGGGGAGTGCTCGGCCTACTGTTTGTGTTCTGTTGTCTAATGAATCATCTGGTTTGGTCATATGGTTAAGGGGGCTTACTTCTGTTTGACCATAGCCAATTAAGATATCGCTTAAATTCATCTTTTCGATAAGGCCGTTCATGAGCTCTACAGGACAAGTAGCGCCCGCCATAATACCTGTTCGTAATGAAGAAACGTTGTAATTAGCAAATTCAGGATGTTCTAGCTCCATGATGAACATGGTTGGTACACCGTGTAATGCGGTACATTTTTCTTTTTCAACTGCTTGCAAAGTACTCAGAGGTTCAAATGCTTCTGATGGAAAGACCATTGTCGCACCGTGACTTACACAAGCAAGTACACCTAAAACCATACCGAAGCAATGATAGAGTGGTACGGGGATACAAAGTCTGTCTTGATCGGTAAACTTCATTCCGCTAGCACAGATAAATCCATTATTTAATATATTACAATGAGTAAGTGTGGCTCCTTTAGGTTGACCTGTTGTTCCACTGGTAAATTGAATGTTGATTGCATCATCTGGTTGAAGGGTTACTCGTAACTTAGTTAACTCTTCTTGCTCTTCTTTACCACCCCATTGGCAAATGGTATTGAAGTTATACATACCTGGAGTTTCGTCATCTCCCATACGTATAACCGTTGTTAAGTGAGGAAATTTTGCAGAATTTAGTTTTCCAGGTTGAGAAGCTTTAAGTTCAGGGACTAATTGATTCAGCATTGATAAATATTGGCTGGACTTGAATGATTCAGCACTAATAATAGCTTTACACTCAACTTTATTTAATGCGTATTCAAGCTCAAACAAACGGTATGCGGGGTTGATACAAACCATGATTACGCCAATTTTTGCTGTTGCTAATTGAGTAAGTACCCACTCATAACTATTTGGTCCCCAAATACCTAAACGGTCTCCTTTGCTAAGGCCTAAAGCCAATAGGCCAGTAGCGAGTTCATCTACTTTTTCATTAAGTTGTTTATATGACCACTTTATGTTTTGGTGACAAACAACAAGAGCATCATTATTTGGAAATTGATTTGTGATCTCTTCAAATTTGTTTCCTATCGTGTTGTAAATTAGCTGCTGGCTACCTTCACCACAGATATAACTTTTTGTAATTTTGCTCATTTTGACTTCCACATAATTAATATTTTAATGGTCTTTTTATCTACATTAGGATAATTTTTAAAATAGGTCAAGTGTATTTATTTGTTTTTCGAGAAGATATGAGTTACAGGCTTGATATCATTATGTTAAATCAAGTTATGTATAATTATCACTTAATGTCTTTTGTATAGACTCAATAAATGCAAAAGGTAGTTATATTATTAATAAGTGTTTTGATAACACTTTATACAGTACAAAAGTATGAATTCTTAATGGAAGGTTAATCAACTCAATTCCACCCACCCATCTAACAGAGCTTTAAATAAGAGGTGAACCATAAATGGTTTACTTTTTTTAGTTAATTGGTATGAGTTAACTAAAAAATCTCAACTTGTATTAAAGACAAATTCTTTATTTATAACATAATTAATGTGTGTCGATATTAAGACACTAAAGCAAAATCTGTGTCCTAATTTGATACACCAAAATATTCCTTTAACAGTGCGATGGTTTTTTATTTGTTTAATAACAATTACTTAATGTTTTTATATTGTTGGCACGTCACTTGTATTTACTTAGATAAGAATAATTAACACAAAGAGTATTTATGGATACGATACGAGCAAAGATTTCCCCGCCTCTGTGGCGACAATATTGGTATATTGTAATCGCGCTAATTTTAATTACGGCTATTTATTTATTCAAAGGTGTACTGGGTAATGCAAGTTTTATCGTGACCAAGGGTGAACTTGTGATCGCTAAGGTTAAACAAGGAAACTTTACCGTAAATGTTCGTGCTAGTGGTGTTTTAAAACCCGTCGATATTCGCTGGATATCGTCACAGGTATCAGGTCGTGTTGAACAAGCTTTTGTTAAAGCCGGTGCAGTGGTCAACGAAGGACAAATTTTAATGCAGCTTTCTAACCCAGAGTTACGCCGAGAATTAGAGCAAGCACGTTGGGAGTTCGAAGCAAAAAAAGCTGAAAATTATGCTGCGTTTGTGACGCTCGAAGCACAGCTGCTCGACTTAAAAAACTCGGTTGTTGAAGCCGACTACAGTTATCAAGTCAGCAAGTTGAAGCTTGATGCTGAAAGCCAATTATTTGAACAAAAAAATGGCACGGTATCCGCCCTAGACTACCAACGTAGTCAACTGGATGTAAAACAAAAAATGCAATATTGGCAATCACAAAAACAAAAAGTGATTAAAATGGAAGCTAACTTATTAGCGACACAAACGGCACAAGAAGCCCGCTTGGGTTTAGTTGAGAACAACTACTTGCGTGTTAAAGATCAAGTATCATCGCTTGAGGTTAAAGCAACAACAGATGGCGTTATACAACAAGTATCCTTAGTTTTAGGAGAGCAAGTTCTTGTCGGTGGTAGTGTTGCACTCATCGCCGATCAAGCATTTTTATTTGCAGAATTACAAGTACAAGAAATTAAAATAAATGATATATCTTTAGGTCAACATGTTGTTGTTGATACTCGAACCTCTAAAATCATCGGTAAAGTCATTAGAATCGACCCCGCAGTTAATGCGGGTATGGTTCAAGTTGATGTTGAATTAACCAGTGCACTTCCTAATGAAGCCCGTCCTGATCTAACCGTAGATGGTTTAATTGAAATCAGTAATATCGACAACACGCTCTATGTTAAACGCCCTGTATTTGCTCCTAAACATAGTAATACAAACTTATATCGTTTAACGGAAGACGAACAGTTTGCACAAAAACAACGGGTTGCACTGGGCCAAAGCTCAGTAAATCAAATCCAAATACTATCAGGGCTGTCTGCCGGAGACGACGTCATCATCTCGGATACCTCTGATTGGCAAGAACATAAAGAAATAATGATTAATTAGTAGACAGTCTTTTTAAAGAAATCGTTAAAAACAAATTTAATTGGAGAGTAACATGGCAGCACTTATTGAACTTAAAGACATAAGAAAGTCATTCTTAACAGAAGAAATTGAAACTCAAGCGCTCAATTGTATCAATATCACTATTAATAAGGGTGAATACTTATCATTAAGTGGTCAATCAGGTTGTGGCAAATCAACACTACTTTCATTGCTCGGCTTGCTAGATTCAGCAACATCAGGCAGTTATCACATCAATAATATTGATGTTTCATCGCTCTCTCGTGATCAACGAGCAAAAATTAGAAGTGAGCAAATTGGCTTTGTCTTCCAGTCTTTTAACCTGATTTCAGATTTAACTATTTTTGAAAATGTGATGTTGCCGTTAACTTATCAATCGGGTTTATCTAAAAAAACAATTGAAGAAAAAGTTCATGATGTGCTGGCCAAAGTAGAGATGTCACATCGTAAAGATCATTTTCCATCACAGCTTTCTGGCGGACAACAACAGCGCGTTGCCGTCGCACGGGCATTAGTAAACGACCCCGCTATTATTTTAGCGGATGAGCCAACAGGTAACTTAGACTCAAAAAATGCTCAAGTGGTATTGGCGCTCTTTGATAAACTCCACCAGGAGGGATCAACGATTTGTATGGTAACGCATGATCCAGCTTCAGCTAAAAGAGCCAGTAGATGTTTAGAGATGTTTGATGGTCGACTTATTGCAGATAATGCAAATACGCCATCACATCAAAATTCGGTTCCTGCAATTGAACCTGTTGAATTAGTCGCAAGTTAGGGGATTACTATGTCGGTATTAATAGATATAAAATATGCACTGAGGTTATTATTTAAAGCCCCTAAATTTACGGCCATGACGGTGTCGGTGTTGGTCGGCGGTTTATCCATTAGCTTATTCACTTTTTCATTTTTGTATTCAACATTACATAAAGCACTGCCTATGCCTGAAGGTGAAACAGCATTAGTGTTTTCAACAGAAACGATTGGTATTTCGATGAACATGGATGCCAATCAAAACTTTCTATCTGCGTATGAGTTTAAAGAAATCGCTAAAATACAAACATCACTTGATGAATTTGGCTTATATAAATCTAGCGACGTACGACTTTCTTTCGAAGATACCGGAAAAAACATTCCAGCAACCTATGTTGATGGTGGTTTTTCCAAGTTTAGTCGAACGCAAGCGATGATGGGACGCACTATACAACCACAAGATATGGTTGTGGGCGCCACTCCTGTCGCTGTGATCAGTTATGAAACTTGGCAAAATGAATTATCAGGTAGTAAAGGCGTGTTAAAAGAGTCCATTAACTTAAATGATATAGTAACGGATGTTATAGGTGTCATGCCACAGGGGTACAGATTCCCGGGCATAGCTAAAATTTGGTTACCGCTAAATCAAGCACAGCTAGATGCACAACAAAATACCTCCTCTTATTTTTCCGCCTACGCCAGACTTAAAAGTGGTGTTAGCAACGAACAAGCGACAAAAAATTTAAGTGCAGCTCTCGATCAACTGTATCAACAATCGGTAAAACTTTATAATCAACCCGAAGCAAATAAAATAGTTCATTTACGCACCTATCCAATGGATCAAGTTAATGGAGTAGGTAATACCATGTTCATTTTTTTGAATGTTGTGGCATGGTCAATTTTGGCATTAGGCTGTATAAATGTTGGTAATTTATTATTGGCTCGCTCTATGGAACGCCAGAAAGAAACGGCTATTCGTGCGGCCTTAGGCGCCTCGAGTAAACGTTTGGTCAGTCAACTGATGTGGGAAGGCATTATAATTACTATCGTCGGTGCAATTCTTTCAGTACTACTGGTAGGCGCAGCATTAGATTATACCAACATTGCGCTACATTCATGGATGCCAAATAGCATCGTTTTTTGGTGGCATTGGGGGTTGGATAAAGAAACGCTTGGTATGGCTATTATTGTTACTTTAGTGACGATTATACTCGCTGTATTTTTACCCGCTTGGCGCTCTGCACACCAAGATATCAATACTACCCTAAGAGACGGCACCCGTGGTGCGCAAAGTAAAAAAGCCGGTCGTTTATCGCGACTATTAGTAACAATTCAAGTATTTTTAGTTGCATTCTTAATGCTTATTGGCGCTCTTTCTGGCTATGTCAGCCAAACATTTATTAATTTGGAAATTGGCGACGATTATAGCGACTCGATGAGAGCAACCATAAATTTACCCAAAAACAAATACAAAACACCACAAGAGCAAGCGCTGCTCTTTCAGGCTTTGTTAGAGCGTATAAAAAATGACAGTAATGTCATTGATGCTCACTCAACCACTTTTAGTCATTTACCAATAACGTTAAAAGAATTTGATTACAATGACAGCCATGAAAAACTAACTATCGATACGTTTACCGTTATTGGTAATACCGAGTTTTCAGGTATAAAGCTAGTTGCTGGCCGTCACTTCAATCGAAGGGACAAAATTGGCGCTAGAAAAGTTGTCATAATTAGTCAATCAATGGCAAATCGATATTGGCCGGGAGAATCAGCACTAGAAAAGAAGATAACCATTGAAATAGAAGGTAAGGATGAAACGCTTTTCATTGTTGGCATAGTAACCAACCGTATGAACCCAAGATCAATTTTTGGAAGACTTGATAGTGAAGATGAAACCTATATTTCTGGTTTACAATTCGTTAATCCACGCATGAGAATATACTACAAAACCATTAAAGGTAGTGTCAAAACAGAAGACATATTCTATAGAGCACTTTTTGACATTGATAGAAACATTGAAGTTGATCAGACCGTTCAACCAGCAGAGCGTAACAGAAATGTCATGCGTGATAGCATGCGTTTGGCTTCGAAAGTAATTTTTGGCACTGGGCTTTTTTCACTGATGTTAGCCTTGGTTGGTATTTATGGATTAACCGCTAACTCTGTTACTCAACGTACCCATGAAATAGGTATTCGACGTGCTGTAGGTGCTACCGATAAAAATATTATCAACATGTTTATCAAACAAGGTGGCAAACAGTTAATAACGGGATTAGGCCTAGCATTATTGTTGTTCTCACTTATCTCAGTGATTTTTAATGAGTTTTCTGAAGGAGTGATTCCAATTTACTTATACTTTGCTCTAGCATCTGCAGTCGTTACCTGCTTATCCTTGATTGTCATGTTGGCTATCTATGCACCAACCAGAAAAGCCGTGGTGATGGAGCCAAGTTTGGCATTACGATACGAATAATCATCAATTAACGCATAAATAAAACCCTGAATTATCGGGGTTTATTTTTTTATTTAGCACAACATAATATTTTTATATTAAGAAGATAACTGTCTAGTGAAATTTTGCCAAAGTGATATATTATATCTATAAGTAGTCGACTAGCTAATCTTCATCCAATAACGGGCATAACCATTTGTGAATAATAGTAAAATCCTCATCGCTGATGACGACATAAATATCATCGCCAGTTTGAAATATATCTTGTCAGAAGAAAATTTTGATATTTTGGCAATGACCACACCACAAGCTGTGTTGGAAAACTTGAAGAATACTTCGGTAGATCTGGTTTTACTTGATATGAATTTTCAACGAGACACCACGTCAGGCGAAGAAGGTTTACAACTGGTAGAGGCGATTAAAAAGTTGGATGAAAATCTGCCTATTATTGTCATGACTGGCTGGGCTACCATTGACATAGCGGTTGATGCTATGCGTTCAGGGGCGAAAGATTTCATTCAAAAACCTTGGAATAATGAACGCATTATCAGCGCCATTAAAACCCAAATCAAGTTGGCAAAAATAGACAGAAAGCTACTGCGTTTAAGCCAAGAAAATAAATTACTGAGCGCACAATCCTTCCCAGAATCCAAAGATCAAATCATTGCCCAGTCACCTGCTATGCAGCAATTGATGTCAACACTGAGTGATTTAGCAAGAAGTGATATGAGCATTTTACTTACTGGCGATAATGGCACAGGTAAAAGCATGTTAGCGTCATATGTACATAAGCTATCTGCTCGTGCTAAAAATTCTTTTGT
>MAAB01029743.1_pt1 | contig 18600 bp, 20 predicted proteins | sample 1115991 | NCBI WGS metagenome assembly MAAB01 (sample SAMN04961124, study PRJNA320927) | seawater metagenome | isolation source: sample BD02T18 sea water enriched with oil for 18 days | place: USA:Gulf of Mexico | collected 2013-07-27
TGCACACATCCGGCTTAGTCACATTAACGCATACACCAAAACCTATGTCGTTTTTGAGTAAAGTATGTGGCCGTCCAGAAAATGATCGTGCTTATATGTTGCTTATTGCAGGTTACCCAAGTGAAGATGCAACAGTTCCTCATCATGCACAAGTGAAAAAACCTCTTGAAGAAATTGCCACTTTTTTATAGACGATGCATTGAAAATAAAGAAACTGAGCTTGCAATATTTAACGTTCAAGCTCAGTCGATTTTCTATTACTTACGAACGCCTTCAAGGTGAAACTCTAACTCAACATGTGTTGAAGCCGGTCCTAAGTTTGCTGTTATGCCAAAATCAGCTAAACCAATTTTAGTGGTACCACTAAATCCAGCGCGGTAACCGCCCCACGGATCTTTGCCTTCACCAATTTTAACAGCATCAATAATGATCTCTTTACTCACTCCATGTAAGGTTAATAAACCTTTAATTTCTAAGTTACCATTACCTTTGTCTGTCACTTTAGAACTTGAAAACTTAGCTGTGTTAAATGCGTTTACATCAAGGTAGTCACCACTACGTAAATGTTTATCTCGCTCGGCATGATTAGAGTTCAAGCTAGTGGTATCAACCAAAATTTCAATTTTTGACGCTGAAACATTTTTTTCATCGTAACTAAATTCGCCACTGAATTTGTCAAAACGACCTGTTAACCAGCTATAACCTAAATGCTGAATTTTAAAGTTTACTGACGCATGTGCGCCTTTATAATCAACGGTGTAGTCTGCCGCTTGGCTTAATGGCGCTAATAAAAGCGCTGTGAGTGTTGATGCTAATAATAGTTTTTTCATATTGTTCCTTCAGTCGTTTAATCATTAATTATATTTTTAAATAATAGATTGAGCAGTGTTTATTCAGAGTTTCTGCTACCTAACATTCTTAATAAGGTATTATCTCTATCGATAAAGTGATGCTTCAATGCAGCTAAAGCATGTAAAATTACGGTAACCATTAGAGCGTAAGCAAGGTACTTATGTACGATTCCAGAAAGATCTTCTTGATCTGTAAATAGCTCGCCAAGGCTTGGTAGAGATATCAGGTTAAAAACTTCGATTGCCCGACCATCCGCGGTTGAAATTAAATAGCCGCTGATCATCAAAACAAAAAGTGCGCTGTAAAGGAAAACATGTACTATGTTCCCGATCTTTTTCTCTACATGGGTATGGCTATTTAAAGCCTTGGGCCTTATTTGAAAGTATCGACCAACAACTCGCATTATCATGACGATAAACAAAAGAATGCCAATACTTTTATGAAGATCAGGACCTTGTTTATACCAAGGATCATAATAACCAAGATCAACCATCCAGTAACCTAAAGAAAATAATCCGATTACAGTAACCGCAACTAGCCAATGCAAACTAATCGTTATCCAGCCGTAGTGGCTTAAAGTGTTTTTCATTTGTATCCCTGAAAGCTATTTCTTAAGGGAATTTTATAGCAGTATTATAGGAAAATTAAGTGGCTAAATGACTATTAATTGTTTCCATATGGCAGGTAATCATAACTATGCTAGATTATAAGGATGATTTCCTTTAATACTTGTGTGATATGGAAAATACCTCTGAAGATATAAGCTCATATATAGATGCACTTACTGAAGAAAGGCGAATAGTCTTCAATAAACTTCGTAAAGTCATTATTGATAATTTACCAACAGGCTTTAACGAAGTTTATTCTTATAAGATGATAGGTTATGTTGTTCCACATAGTCTTTATCCGAAAGGCTATCACTGTGATCCAAAGTTACCTTTACCCTTTATAAACATTGCTTCTCAAAAGAACTTTATCGCGATCTATCATATGGGGATATATGGCGATGAAGATTTATTGACTTGGTTTAAAGAAGAATACCCTAAGCATTGCACAACAAAACTTGATATGGGAAAGTCGTGCATTCGCTTTAAAAATATAAAGAAAATCCCTTATCAATTAATCGGTCAACTTGCTAAAAAAATGACGGTAGAACAATGGATATCAACTTATGAAAGTGCATCAAACCAGAGATAATAATGCGAGTCTATAAAATGAAAAAGAGTAATATGACTTATGATAATACTCTTTGTTTAAGTCGTAATAGTTAATAACTAATCAGGAATTAAAATTCCTTCAGCACTAATTTAATTTTTACAAGTAATAATGGCCCAATAAACAAGAACTCACTTATCCAAACTTCGACACTAAAACTTTGATAAGCAAAACTAACCGCTGGTTAGCTTCTAGTTAAAGGTAACTCTGTTCGACCAACCAATTGCTTGAGAGCAAAACTGCTTTTTATGTCGGTGACACCAGGAATAGGTGTTAATTTGTCAAATAAAAACCTTTCGTAGGCTTCTATATCTGGTACCACAATCCGTAACATATAGTCAGTATTTCCTGTCATTAGATAGGCTTCCATAACCTCCTCACATTCAGACAAGTGTTTCTCAAAAAAATTTAAATGTGAACGTTCCTGATTTGTCATCGAAACGTTAACTACAACACTGATCGGCAGACCAACCGCTTTAGGATCTACTATCGCCGTATAACGTTGAATTATATTTGCCTCTTCTAAGTTTTTAACACGACGTAAACAAGGGGATGGTGACAAACACACTCTATTGGCTAATTCAGCATTTGTTATGCGGGCATCATTTTGCAAATGATGCAGAATTTCGTAATCAACCTTATCCAATTCATTTTTTGGCATAATTTACTCATAGAACACAACTTGAAGACATAATATTTCAAAAGAAGACAAAAAGACACTATTAAAAGCAATCATCTTTTTGTCGAAATATCATAAAATAATAAAAGGTAAAGACTTAAATAATGATTAAAACAGAGAATCGTGATGACAACTGACTATTTAGCATTAGATGAATTATCCCTAGATAAAAAAGAATGGAAGGACTCTTTAGATTATATTAACAGGGAGTATGGCAACGCTGGAGTCAGAGAAATATTGCGAGCGGTCCAAGAGCATGCGCTAAATAACGGCATTGCCATTGAAGAAGCGACATTAAATACTCCGTATATTAATACTATTCCGGTACATGACCAACCAAGATATCCCGGTGATATCGACATGGAAAAACGCATTGAAAACATTAATCGCTGGAATGCTATGGCGATGGTTTTACAAGCGGCGGATAGTGGCAGTGGCGTCGGTGGTCATATTGCTACCTATGCTTCAGCAGCGACCATGCTCGAAGTTGGCTTTAATCATTTTTTCCGCAACAAGACCAGTAACTATGGTGGCGATTTAGTCATGGTTCAACCTCATGCAGCTCCTGGTGTTTATGCTCGAGCGTTTCTTGAAGGGCGACTAAGCGTGTCTCAACTCAAAAATTTTCGTCGTCAAAAAAGCTCTGATGGCGGCTTAAGCTCTTACCCTCACCCCAGATTAATGCCTGATTTTTGGCAAATGCCAAATGCGTCTATGGGCTTATCAACGCCAACCGCTATTTATCAGGCGCGTTTTGCCAAGTACTTAGAAAACCGCGGATTAAAACCTAAAGATGGTGGCAAGATTTGGTGTTTCATCGGAGATGGTGAGTCTGATGAGCCTGAGGTATTAGGTACTATAAATATCGCGGCCCGTGAAAACCTTGATAACTTGGTATTAGTGGTTAACTGTAATTTACAGCGCCTAGATGGGCCTGTACGCGGTAACGGTAAAATCATTCAAGAACTAGAGCGTAGTTTCCGAGGTGCTGACTGGAATGTTGAAAAAGTCATTTGGGGCTCAGGTTGGGACACTTTATTAGCACAAGACAGTGACGGTATCCTTCGTAAACGTATGGATGAAGCCGTAGACGGTGATTATCAATACTTTTCGGTTTCCGAAGGTGGTCGCCAACGTGAACTTTGGGTGGAAAATAACCCTGAACTCGAAAAAATGATGAATTCATTAACCGATGAAGAAATCAAAGAAATTAAACGTGGTGGTCAAGACCCTAAGAAAGTTTATGCTGCCTTTGCGAAAGCTAACAAAAATACCGATAAACCAACGGTTATCTTAGTTAAAACCGTTAAAGGCGATAGCATGGGCACTTCTGCGCAGGGAAGGAATACCGCCCATCAAAAGAAAAACTTATCGCCAGAAGAACGCTTAAAATGTGCCCGTGATTATCAAATTCCACTCGCTGATGATGCGATAGTACGTGCCGACTTTTATCGACCAGCAGAAGACAGTGATATTAGTCGCTATCTACACGCACACCGTAAAGCGTTAGGTGGTTTTTTACCAGAAAGAAAAATCAATTGCCCTTCTCTGAATACGCCATCATTGGAAAAGCTTAATGAATTTTTACAAGACAGTGGCAAGCGTCAAATATCAACGACATCTTCAATGGTACGCCTGTTATCAAAATTAATGAAAGATAAAGAAATTGGTAAGTATGTTGTGCCGATTGTTCCCGATGAAGCACGAACATTTGGTATGGACGGTTTATTCAAGGTAGCTGGTATTTATTCCCATGAAGGGCAAAAGTATACGCCAGTAGATGCTGGAAGTTTGATGCCTTACAAAGAAGCTACAGACGGACAGATATTACAGGAAGGTATTTGTGAAACTGGTGGTCTAGCATCATTCTTGGCCGCAGGTACCGCTTATGCAATGCATGGTATACCGACCATTCCATTTTATATTTTTTACTCAATGTTTGGCTTTCAACGTGTTGGCGATATGATTTTCAGCGGTGGCGATATGCTCTGTCGTGGCTTTTTATTGGGAGGCACAGCAGGCAGAACGACCCTTAATGGCGAAGGCTTACAACATCAAGACGGTCATAGCCACATTATGGCTAGCACCATACCCAATATGAAAAGTTATGATCCGGCTTTTGGTTATGAAGTGGCAGTCATTGTTCGTGATGGCATAGAACGCATGTATGAAAAACAAGAAGATATTTTTTACTATTTAACCCTTTATAACGAGAATCACTCAATGCCAGCTTTACCACAGAGTGAAGGTGTACTCGAGGGCATTATTAAGGGTGGTTATTGCTATCACCGCTCTGAGCTGAAAAATGCAAATGCTGAACAGAAAATTCACTTATTATCGAGTGGCTCTATTATGCAACAAGTACTTATTGCTGCTAAACAGCTGGAAGACGATGGTTATAGTGTCGATATTTGGAGCATGCCTAGCTTTATTGAACTCGCCCGAGAAGCGGAAGGCTGTGATCGTTGGAATCGTTTAAATCCAGATCAAGCCGCCAAAGTTCCATATTTAGAGCAACTATTTAAAAATGAGCAAGGTGTTTTCATTGCCGCAACGGATTACATGAAATCATTGGCCGAAGGTATTGCCCGCTGGATGCCGAAAAATTATCTCGCCTTAGGGACTGACGGTTATGGCTTGAGTGAAGCGCGTCCTGAATTACGCGACCACTTTGAAGTAAGTGCACCATATATCGCTCATGCTGCCTTATATGCTTTACACAAAAATAATCATTTAAGTTTGACCAAGCTACAAAACGCCATGGCCAAGCTGAACATTAACAGTAACAAAATTGATCCAACCAGTATCTAAGGGATAAAAATGACAATTAAATTAACTATCCCTGAATTGGGAGACAGCACCACAACAGGCATTGTGCTATCACTTTTGGTTGAGCCGGGCAGTACAGTTGATATCGGTGATAACTTAATAGAAGTTGAAACCGACAAAGTTGTGATGGAAGTGCCAACCGAACACGCTGGCATTATTAACAGTTTTGAGATTAATGTTGGCGATACCGTTGCAATGGGTACTGAATTTGCCCTACTAAACCTAGATAAGCAGAGCCCTGCTTTACAAGATGACATTTCCGATAGTAATTCCAATGGTGTTTTAGATAGTATTTCTAACAATAATGCAGAGCAAGCGACCCAAGTCGTAACTAGCGAAGAAATACCTATTGTCGCCTGTGATACCACATCAGTAAAACAAATTGATTTAACTATCCCTGAATTGGGCGATAGCACCACAACAGGTATCGTTTTATCACGATTAGTGGAACCGGGCAGCAAGATCAGCACTGGAGACAACCTATTGGAAGTTGAAACCGATAAAGTGGTGATGGAAATACCGAGCGAATATAACGGCATTATTGACAACTTTTTACTTAACGTTGGCGATAAAGTCGAGATGGGCGACAAGTTTGCCAAGTTAACCATTACGAAGATAAGTGAAAAAGAGCAAATAAATACCATCACAACGAATGTAGATATTAAAGCTGAGCCGATAAAGAAAACGACAGAAAAACAGGTGAACAATACTGCCCCCCCAGTGTTAGCAACGCTTGAAGTTAATGGTACGTGCCAAGCGGTTAGTGCCGGACCATCGGCACGTCGCTTGGCACGCCAACTTGGCATAGATCTATCACAAATCAAGGGTAGCGGTATTCGCGGACGAATTAGTCGCAGCGATGTTAAAGCCTATACGAAACAAGCACTGCAAAAAACGAATATTGGCATCAATAGTAATACCGAAAGCATGCAGCAAAAACCTTTACCTGACTTTTCATCATTTGGTCAAACACGACGTGAGGCAGCAACACGCATCCAACAAGTTACTGCTGAAAATATGTCGCATAGTTGTCAACGTATTCCACATGCTTGGATCCAGCAAGAAATTGATATTACCGACCTTGAAAATGCCCGTAAACGTCATAAAGATCAAATAAAAGCACAAGGTGGATCATTAACCATCACGGCAATTTTAACCAAATTGTTAGCACAAGTGATCAATGAGTTTCCTGTATTCTCTGCAGCTTATGATGAAGACAATGGTGAGTTTGTATTCAGAGATTATCGCCATGTCGGAGTTGCCGTAGATACACCAAGAGGTTTAGTGGTTCCCGTCATTAAAGATGTTAATACAAAATCTATTGTTGAACTTGCCCAAGACCTAACACAAATCAGTATTAAGGCACGTGACGGCAAGTTAAAACCGACTGATATGCAAGGTTCAGTGATGACCATTTCAAATTTAGGCGGTTTAGGTGTCACGGGGATTATGCCAGTCATTAACTGGCCTGAAGCAGCCATATTAGGTGTTACCGCTGCACAATGGTTACCACGTTTAACACAGATAAAAGTCGTATCGCCAGAGCAAGGTAACTTTGTACCACGTTTGATCATGAATGTATCTCTGGGTTTTGACCACAGAATAATTAATGGAGCAGATGCCGCTCGTTTCCTAGCACGCTTAAAAAGTTATTGCGAAGACCCCGCATTGCTAGCGTTTAATTTGTAGGAGATCTAAACTTCAAATATCTGTACAAAAATATTTAAAACGAAACAAAGGTCAACAATTTAAAAGTACGATATTTACAGTTTGTGTTTACTCGTAACGCTTTTACGACAACAGCGAATCCCATCATTATAGATATTAATATCTATAATGATGGGAATTATAACGGCTTTAATTTAGACACTGACGGCTATCAACTGGAGTCGTTTGATTTGGCTATCTAGAATAACCAATCCTTCAACCGGGTCGTACAGGGGTTTAACGACAGTTAGCGAGTTGCCAAAGAAATAAAGTAGCATTTTTATAGAAAAACTTTTTTTGATCCCTTGTGATGAAACAGATATCAACGGGTATGGTGAAAACGATTTTTCCGCGGCCACAGTATTAAAATGGCAAGGAAATTACTCTTTATGCTTAGCTTATCGGTCAATTATGGAAAAAAAACATATTGTCCCACTAAACTCGATTAAAGCAATAGGCTTGTTTTAAGCAGACAATGATAATTTTAGCTCAGCGCATTATTGGATTATTGGATTATTGGATTATTGATGCCGATGATGAAGAGGCTGAAAAGCTAGATGCAACCTGTGATAACAGGGATGAACTTTGGCAAGATAATGCTGCTACTTCTTCATTTAGTACTTTTGTTGTTAGAGATAAAGCAGCAAAAGCCAAGACTTAAAGCATGTATTCCCTTTTAACTAAGTTCATCAGCAATATTGGCATACATCATTCGGCCAGAGTTATATTGATGCGATAAAATAACGGCTCCATTGGTCGCAGTTTGCGGGCATATAACAATCAGTTTTAAGTTCAAAACTTTGCTTTGTTGTTAAGGTAAGTTCTACCGCCTGACTAATACTTGTTAATGTAATGAGGCAAACGGTAGTAATTGATATTAATAAATTGATTTAATTATTTTTTCCATTTAAAGGCTGCATTCTTTGTTTGATACTTTCCAAACAATAGGAGTCCAATATTCATCTTCGGATCTTTTGAGTTTATTTGATCGGTTGAACTTCGCACCTATGTAATAAGTTGTATTCTCCTTCACGTCTATTTCAATTGATTTCTCTTTTCGAACACCTCGGCCTCGTCCTTTCCTGTTGAAGTTTTTGTCATCTATATACTCATGCAATGAAATAGTATGCTTACCAACGGCTAGTTTAAAACTCTTTTTATTCTTATTTAAATAGCCTTCATCAATTTTATAAAACGATGCAGGGTAAATTTCTTTCGCTGAGGGGGGATTGAAAAAAACAGATACTTTTCCGCAAACACCGCTACTCATAATATTACTATTTAAACTTGCAGTTTCCATAGCTGCCAAATTATTACCAGAGCCGATTTCTAAGCTTATTTTAGGTATAAATTGACCAATTAACTTTGTAGTTAGTTTTCTTTCACCTTTCTTAGATTTTACAGTCAGATTTAATACGTCTCCTGGCTTTAAGTCATTCAGAAGCCTAAGTGAAGACTCCGCAGTTGAATTGTTTATGGTTAGATCATTTATTTTCAATATATGATCTCTGCTTTTTATCTCAAGTTTATCAGCAGTACTCCCTGGAGTTACCGATAAAACCTCATATCCATTGTCGGTATTGTCTAATTCTAAAATTAAGCCTAAATAAGTTATCTTTTGTGCAGGAAGTGAAAATAAATAATGGAAATCATTCATATTTTTCCCGGCTACCCTTTCATTGTTAGATACAGCTAACAATGTAACTCTAATTTGCTCCTGTAATTGGCTGAGCAACTTAGTCGATTCCGTGGTGTATTGTTTTGTTTCTGAATTTGCTTGCACAGATATACTTAATATAACGCTTACTACAGCAACAAAAAATTTAATTAGTTTCATAATATTTTCCATAATTAGATGTGAAGTGTGTTCATCGGTGTCTTATTTATTAACCACTGTTTGAGGAAATCTTGTTTCTTTTGCCATCGTTCTGTTTTCTCTTTAATGCTCAGCTGTTGTACATGCGCTCTGTTAATATCTTGGTCTAATATACTAAGTTGATAGCGAATCAAATTAAACTTAACTGTTTCAGTTGCTATTTCAGGTTTTAATTTAATAAGCTGCTGTTGCAATAGGTTATTTTGTTCGATTAATAAAGTTAACTCTCGATATTGATTTGTAGAAAATCTATCAGTCACTAATATTTTTGGAATAATAATCGCTAATATAAATGAAGCAGCCAACGCAGCAGTACTAAACTTCCATATTTTTATTTGTTTTTTGTTTTTCGCCTGTTTTATTTCATCGTTGCGCAGCTGATACGTATATTTTAACTTTTCCCAACTATCACTTGTTAAAGATTCTGAAGGTAACTCATTAAGTTTATCCCTTATTTTTATGACATTAGCCGCGCGCAATTGGCAACTCTTGCATTGGGATAAATGAAGCTCACTAACACCATCTCTTTCAAGTAGCTGGTTATCGTTTAAATGCATGACGTTGCTCCTGCTTTAGGGCCATTCTTTGTAGGCTTGTATAGGCTCTACTTAGTGTGATTTTTGAAAAACTTTCTGATTTTCCATATAGAGCAGCTATTTCCTTGTGTTTATATCCTTCCACTTCATGCAACAACAGCACTGTTCTGCTAGTTATTGATAATTGCTTTAGTAAAACGTTTAGGTCTACACATGCGTCTAACCATTCATAATCAAATAAATCATGCGATTTGGTTTCCAAAAATTCATTTTCTGACACTAAATGCAGCTTACTCTCAAATTTTATTCGATTAATCGTTTCGTAAACAACAATACGTCTTAACCAGCCAGCAAAGCTTCCCTGGTACCTGAAATCAACTATCTTGTTCATAACTTTGATAAAAGCTTCTTGCACTATGTCTTGGGCTAAAGCGTCATTGTTGGTGATTCGTAAAGCTAGGTTATAACTAGCATCTGAATATTTATGATATATTTTTTCAAACGCTAACATATTGCCCATTTGTGCCAATTGAATTACATCTTCGGATATTAGTTGCTGAAACCCTTTTAATTCAGTCATTAAATGTTCTTTTAAATTAGTGTTACTTAGATAGACAAAGCTTATGTAATATTGGTTACAAATAATTAAAATTATTTAACCTACGTTATTGAGTAGTCTGTTTATAAAGATATAGTTTTCGTGATTGACGCTAACAACCAATTTATCGCTTAAGATATTTAAGATAAAATGTTGTATAAATTGACATGAGACCTTAGTCATTGATTTACACTATTTTCCACAAAAATTCCCTATCTGATCTATTATTGAATCTAAAATCGTTTATTTGTTGTTGTGTTACGGCATTTACCTAAAGGCTCAGCTTTTAGTGAGAAGTAGAATATTTGTCATTATCAAGACTAGTTTGTCCCTAGCGGACTTTAGAAACATAATAAATACTCTCCTTGCTATTCATTATGACAACGTCAACGAATAAATTTCAACGTTACTAATCAATCAAAAAAGGGTAATAACATCACTGTCATTACCCTTCTTAGAAACAATTAATAAATACTAGCTTAGTGGTTTTCAGAAACCATATTTACTGTATATTTTGGTATTTCAACAACTAAATCTTCATCACCCACTAGTGCCTGACAACCTAAGCGTGAATCAGGCTCTAAACCCCATGCTCTATCAAGCATATCGTCTTCAAGTTCATCAGACTCTTCGATTGAGTCAAAACCTTCACGGATTATCATATGACAGGTTGTACATGCACAGACTTTCTCGCAAGCGTGCTCAACACCAATGTCATTACGTAGTGCAACGTTTAAGATGCTTTCACCTTTTTCTGCTTCCACTACTGCGCCATCTGGGCATAGGTCTTCATTAGGAAGAAATATAATTTTCGCCATGTTTTTTTAGCTCCTAAAAGGTCTTAAATTTCGTTGACTGAATGCCCTGCCAATGCTGTTTTAATCGATGAATCCATACGACGTTCAGCAAAAATAGCAGTGCTTTCATTTAATGTTTCAATAGCTGCTTCAATATCGTCAGCAACCGTACTTTGTGCAATCTTAGCTAAAGCGCTGATTGCATTATTTATGATATTAATTTCATTTTCGTTTAATAACTTACCGTCACTGGCAAGTGCTGATTGTACTGACTCAATAACCCGAGATGCTTCAACTTGTTGCTCTTTAAGCATACGTGCTTGAATATCCTTCTCAGCGTTATTCATAGAATCCATTAGCATTTTAGTAATTTCATGCTCTTCTAAACCAAACGAAGGTTTCACGGTAATACCAGTTTCTACTCCTGTAGATTTTTCCATTGCTGATACTTCTAATAAACCATCGGCATCAACTTTGAAAGTAACACGAATATGTGCAGCGCCTGCGGTCATCGCTGGTATACCACGTAATTCAAAGCGTGCTAACGAACGACAATCTTCTACTAGTTCGCGTTCACCTTGTAATACATGAACGGCCATTGCTGTTTGACCGTCTTTAAAGGTGGTAAATTCTTGGGCTTTCGCGACAGGAATAGTGGTATTTCTTGAAATAACTTTTTCTACTAAGCCGCCCATAGTTTCTAGACCAAGGGATAGTGGAATAACGTCAAGTAATAAAATATCACTATCAGGTTTATTTCCTGCAAGAATATCAGCTTGAATAGCAGCTCCTATAGCCACCACTTTGTCTGGATCAATAGAGGTTAATGGTTGACGATTAAAGTGTTTTTCAACTTGTTGACGTACCAAAGGAACACGTGTTGAACCACCGACCATCACAACTTCAATAACTTCATCAATGCTAATTTCAGCATCTTTTAAAGCGCGACGACATGCTCGTAACGTTTTAGTGACTAAGGCATTAATTAAAGATTCAAACGTATCGCGACTAACTTCGCCATTTTTTTCATCACCATTTTCTAATGTTAATGAAAAAGCAGTTACTGAATGTTCAGTTAATTGTTCTTTTACACAACATGCCTGCTGCAATAATTGACGTTCTAATGTTGCAGGTAATGGACGTTGCAAACCCGTTTGTTCAATAATATGTTCAACTAACAGGTTGTCGAAGTCATCACCGCCAAGGGCTGAATCACCGCCGGTCGCTAAGACTTCGAACACACCTTTGTTTAAACGTAATACTGAAATATCAAATGTTCCGCCGCCTAAGTCATAAACAGCGATAACTCCTTCTTTCCCACTGTCTAAACCATAGGCAACAGCCGCTGCTGTTGGTTCATTAAGTAAACGTAATACGTTTAAATCAGCAAGTTTAGCAGCATCTTTTGTACTGTGACGTTGAGCATCATCAAAATAAGCAGGTACCGTGATAACAACTCCAGTAAGCTCGCCACCTAATGCACTTTCAGCACGATTTTTTAAGTTTTTCAATATTTCAGCAGATACTTGTACAGGGTTTACTTCACCTGTTCGCGTGGTAATACTTGGATGATTATCATCACCTGAGAACCTATAAGGTAATGAAGGGTATTTTTTGCTGATATCAGCTAACGAGCGACCAATCAGGCGTTTCGCTGAAACAATGGTGTTTTCAGGGTCGCTAACTGAATGTGCTTGAGCCTTGTAACCGACTAGAATTTCATTTTCTTGATAGCTAACAACGGAAGGTATAATATCTCTTCCTGCGCTATCAGATAAAGTTTCTGACAAACCACTTTTAACACTGGCAATAAGGGAGTTTGTGGTACCTAAATCAATACCTGCAGCAAGACGATGTTCATGTGGAACGGTACTTTGGCCAGGTTCAGCTATTTGTAATAACGCCATTTTAAGACTCTTTTAAATTCGGTTACGATTAACGGGCGGTATGATATTTCATTGTTGATAAAAACACACTTGTTCGCTGCGACTTATTTTTGAGTAACTTGCATAAACTCAGAAATATTAATCATCAAAAAGCTGATCTTCGAGTTTATCGAGATCAACTTGTAATTTTTTATAAAACTTCAATTTTCTTAAATTATCACCCGCTAACAAGTTTGACTCTGTGGTATTTTCGTCAAGTTGCATCCGCATGGTTGCAAATAATTCGGTAGAGCCGGTATCTAACTCTTTCGATAACTCAAAAATAGCATGTTCAATATCATCAGCATGCTTAACATCGTCAAGCATTTCATGTAATTCCATTTGACGCATCAAAAAGCTATTATCGCTAAACGAAGCTTGCTCGTTCGGTTGATCGCTTTCTCGCAGTTCCAGTAAATATTGGGCTCGTTTCAACGGATTCTTTAATGTTTGATAAGCATCATTGATCAAAGTTGATTTTTTTACAGCAACTAATTGATCTTGGCTTGAGGCATGAGCAAATTTATCAGGATGTACTTTTTTTTGCAGCGTTTGGTAAAGCTCAATTAATTGATTAAGATCAACGTTAAATTGGGCAGTAAAACCAAAAATTTGAAAATAATTCACGACAACTCCAGCGAACGACTTAAAATTAAGCCGTTCACAAAACACACTTAAACGTTAAAACTTTCACCACAACCACATTCGCCTTTGGCGTTAGGATTGGTAAATTTAAAACCTTCGTTTAGTCCTTCTTTAACAAAATCAACTTCAATTCCATCTAGGTAAACTAAACTTTTTCCGTCGATGATGATATTTACATCAGAGATAGAAAACAACGTATCATCTTCGTTTAACTCGTCAACAAATTCCATCACATAAGCTAAACCAGAACATCCTGTAGTTTTAATCCCAAGACGTAAACCGAGACCTTTGCCCCGATTAGTAATAAATGACTTAACACGATCTGCTGCGTCGGGTGTCATTGTAACACTCATAATTAACTCCGATTTCTAAGCTGTTTTACTACGGTAATCTGCAATTGCTGCTTTAATAGCATCTTCAGCTAATATAGAGCAATGAATTTTCACTGGTGGTAAAGCAAGCTCTTCTGCAATAGCGGTATTTTTGATTTCGCCAGCTTCATCAATTGACTTACCTTTTACCCATTCAGTTACTAATGAGCTTGAGGCTATAGCCGAACCACAACCGTATGTTTTGAACTTAGCATCTTCGATGATACCGTCATCGCTAATCTTAAGTTGTAATTTCATGACATCACCACATGCAGGTGCGCCTACCATACCAGTTGCTACTTGTGGATCATTTTTATCCATTGAGCCAACATTGCGTGGGTTTTCATAGTGATCAATTACTTTTTCTGAATAAGCCATTATTTCTCTCCTAATAGCTGATGAACGAATCAATAATGACATTCATCAGTAAAATAGTTATTGCGGGATGCTTAGTGAGCAGCCCATTCAATTGAATCTAAATCAATACCATCTTTGAACATTTCCCAAAGTGGTGACATATCACGTAAATGACCAATTGATTTTTTAATAAGTGCGATAGCGTAATCTATCTCTTCAGTCGTAGTAAAACGGCCGAAACTAAAACGAATAGAACTATGCGCCATTTCGTCATTCAAACCTAAAGCACGTAAAACGTACGAAGGCTCTAGACTCGCAGAAGTACAAGCTGAGCCTGAAGATACCGCTAAATCTTTAAGTGCCATAATCAAAGATTCACCTTCAACAAAATTGAAACTTACATTCAAGTTACCCGGATAGCGATTATCGAAATCTCCGTTTACGAATACTTGTTCCATTTCGTTCAAACCAGCCCACAAGCGGTCACGCATTTTAGTTACATGAACTCTGTCTTGTGCTAATTCTTCTTTAGCAATGCGACAGGCTTCACCCAAACCAACGATTTGGTGCGTTGGTAATGTTCCACTACGCATACCACGTTCATGCCCACCGCCGTGCATTTGTGCTTCTAGACGAATACGAGGCTTACGGCTTACGTACATTGCGCCCATACCTTTTGGACCATAAAATTTATGAGCTGAAATTGACATTAAATCAACTTTCAATTGCTGCATATCAATTTCAATTTTACCTACACTTTGTGCAGCATCAACATGGAAAATAATTTTACGAGCTCGACACATTTCGCCGATTTCAGCAATATCTTGAATAACACCAATTTCATTATTCACATGCATAATACTGACTAAAATTGTATCATCACGCATTGCTGCAGCAAGTTTATTAAGGTCAATTAAACCATTGCTTTCAGGATCTAAATAAGTAACCTCATAACCTTGACGCTCTAATTCACGACAGGTATCTAAAACGGCTTTATGTTCCGTTTTACAGGTAATGATATGCTTACCTTTTTTATCATAAAAATTTGCAGCACCTTTAATAGCAAGGTTATTTGATTCAGTCGCACCTGAGGTGAAAACAATTTCACGAGGATCCGCATTAAGCAGGTCAGCAACTTGGTTACGAGCAATATCTACCGCTTCTTCAGCTTGCCAGCCGAACTTGTGTGAACGAGACGCAGGATTACCGTAAAAACCATCGGTAGTCATATACTGCATCATTTTTTCTGCAACACGTTTATCTACAGGTGTTGTAGCTGAGTAATCAAAATATATAGGAAGCTTCATTCGCTAACGTTCTCCAATTTGACCGCACATAATTAGTGCATGTCGTGCATAATATTCTTGGTTTCAATTAATGTCTCTAATGACGACATTGCCTTGCTTGCTTGTGCATGAGCTTTGTCTTGTCGTTTCGACACTATCTTTACATTGCGCTGTTCTACAAGTTCTGACAACGTGATGTTTTTTAAAAAATCTTCAATTCTATCGCTTAAGCCTTCCCACAAGTTATGTGTTAAGCACTCATGACCATTTTGACAATTGCCTTTACCTGCGCAACGTGTGGCGTTAATAGATTCATCAACAGCGTTGATGACATCAGCGACTGATATTTTAGCAGAGCACATCCCTAAACGATAACCACCGCCAGGACCTCTAATACTATTTACTAGGCCATATTTGCGTAAACGTGAGAAAAGTTGCTCTAGGTATGACAACGAAATATCCTGTCGCTCAGCAATATCAGCTAAAGGTACTGGGCCAGTTACTGCATGAATAGCTACATCTAGCATAGCTGTTACCGCATAACGCCCTTTTGAAGTCAGTTTCATTTTTTGCCCCTATCGAATCGCTGCGCAATTTTACATAACCCTACAAAATAGTCAACTTAATACCTGACTAATTTACTCAAGTATTCTACGCTTGTTACAAAAAGAGTCAAATGTTTAGAAGTGCGTTAACCTTGATAATGATCAAAGTTAACGTTATTAGATAAGTTATATTTCCGGATCGAATGATTCTACAATCGTTTTTCGACGTTTGGCGGCGGCCTTTTCATCATCATCGAATTCACCAACATGCAGTTCAGGCAAGGCTTCTTGACAAACTTCACCACCTAACTGGTTTACTTCTTTGCATAAATCCGCCACTTTATTGTCCATTAAATGCATGTGATCTAGTACCCGGCCAATAGCCTTGGCAACTGGATCCGGATTATCGGCAGAAATAGCATAAGCATCAAAACCAAACTTCTTTGCAGCTTGGTCGCGTTTCTCTTTCTCAGACTTACTTTTTTCATTAACAATACGAGCAGGAATACCAACAGCCGTGGCATTAGCAGGTAAGTCTTTCACCACGACTGAATTAGAGCCAACCTTACCGCCTTTACCGATAGTAATTGGGCCAAGTACCTGAGCACCAGCACCAATAACTACGTTATCTTCTAACGTTGGATGACGTTTACCGGCATTCCAGCTAGTTCCACCTAATGTTACACCATGATAAAGCGTAACATCGTTACCAATTTCAGCGGTTTCACCAATCACTATTCCCATGCCGTGATCAATAAAAAATCGACGACCTAATGTGGCTCCTGGATGTATTTCAACCCCCGTTAACCAACGAGAAAACGTTGATGTAGTGCGAGCAAGCAAGCGCCAATTCTTCTTCCATAATTTATGGCTCAAGCGATGGATCCAAATAGCATGCATGCCAGGATAATTAGTTAACACTTCAATTGTATTGCGAGCGGCTGGATCTCTATCAAAGACACTTTTGATATCTTCTTTGATACGGCTGAACATAATTCTTTCCTTTTTTATATTGGTGTCAGTAAGCACCAATATAATGAGTGCTTACTGACGTTATTCTTTATCTTGTGTTTTAGCTTTAGCCGTTCTTTGCACCGACGCCAAAATACCACGCATCATTTTTATTTCTTTTACGTCAGGACGCGCTCGGTTAAATAAGCGGCGTAACTTCGTCATCACCAATCCAGGGTGTGTAGGCGTAATAAAACCCGTGGCTTTTAATGCGTCTTCAAAATGCTGATAAAAACGTTCACTTTCTTCCATTATTGGAAATTGTTCTTCTTCATCAACAACTTTCTTAGGTAAATTTTTACTGAGATTTTCACCTTCAGTTTTAAACGTTTTTTGCTGATCGATTAAAAAACTCGTACGCACTTCATAACTTAAGGTTTGAACTGCCATGGCTAAATTCAGTGAACTGTAATCTGGATTAGCTGGAATTTGCACATGAAAGTGACATAATTGCAGTTCATCATTTGTTAAACCACTGCTTTCACGGCCGAATACTAAGGCAACAGGAAAGTTATATGCTTCTTCAACCAGCTTTTCTCCACAGCCACGTGGTTCTAACATTGGCCAAGGTAAAGTACGTGAACGAGCGCTTGTGCCAACAACTAATCCACAGTCACTGATCGCTTCAGCCAAAGTACTTACCACTTTTGCATTTTTTAATACGTCAGTTGCACCTGCTGCTAGAGCTTGCGCTTGACCATTTGGCATTTCTATCGGGTCAACTAAAATAAGTTCACTTAACCCCATAGTTTTCATAGCGCGTGCGGCTGAACCGATATTTCGACAGTCGGACGTATTAACTAATACAATCCGAACGTTGCTTAAAAGTGATGATTGCTCTGACATTATCTTCAATTACTCAATTTATAGTTAATCTGTAAAATAACTTAACTATCTAGATGGCTAAAATTAAGGATAATATTACCACAGAACATTACCCTTGTGCTGAGAAAAAATCATCAAATTTATTCAAAATGTATAGTGCAAAAAATTATGTGTTAGTAATTAAACATCTATATAGGCAACCATTTTAATCGCTTAGTCGATTACCTACAAATGATGGTCGCTTATCAAATCTAATTTTGCTATACTTTGCGCGCTTGAAAATCCGCTCGGCGGCAAGCCTCGTTCTTTATAAAAGTTGTTATACTGTTTAATTCTATTTACTAGATATGTAAAAGGTAGTCTCTATATGCATCCTATGCTTAATATTGGTATTCGCGCTGCGCGTAACGCAGGTAAAGTTATTGTTCGTGCCATCGAACAATTAGATAAAGTTGAAGTTGAAGCAAAAGGCACAAATGATTTTGTGACTAGTGCTGACCTAAGCGCTGAAGAAGCCATTATTGAAACATTAAAAAAATCATACCC
>MAAB01029744.1_pt1 | contig 18598 bp, 21 predicted proteins | sample 1115991 | NCBI WGS metagenome assembly MAAB01 (sample SAMN04961124, study PRJNA320927) | seawater metagenome | isolation source: sample BD02T18 sea water enriched with oil for 18 days | place: USA:Gulf of Mexico | collected 2013-07-27
CTAATACCATTATCAACATGCTGCATGGTCAGTTTTTGCTGCCAGGGTGTGGCATCAGGATCAAAGTGTTCTTTCTCAATTTTACGGATCAATGTGCCATCAAGAATTTGTTGGCCAAAAAGTGTTTCAACGTCAGTTGCAGCAACCACGTTACCTTGTTCATCAACAAGTTTGCCATCATCAAGCTTTAATATATTCATCAACGTCGCTAAACCAACGAAGGTTTCTTGGCGAACTTCGTCATTTAACTTATCAATAACAATCCGGCGGAATCCTTGATGAAATGATGTACGACCCGCAGCATTGATACCGCCCATGCCAACAATAATAGGTAAAGCTGTCATTAAAACTCTCTTAAATTTATTCGATAAACATCTATACCCATTAGTCTAAAAACATTGCCGATAAATTAATTGTGATTTTTGGCCAATAACTATGGCAATATAGCCAAACAACTATTGATTTAGCTAATATTTTAAAATATGCCCATCAAGAAAAGAAAAAAGATCAAGCTCGCGCTAATTTTATATGATCATATGTTGGCTACGAGTGTCAGTTTACCGGTAGAAATGCTGAGAGCTGGAGAAGCCATTGCCTTACAAGAGAACAAACAAGCGCCTCGGCTATCTATTCAGATGGTTGCAGAAAGTAATGCTCCTGTGATCACTCGGGCGTTAATTAAATTATTGCCTGACCATAGTGTAGAAAAGGCGCAATTGCCTGACTTTGCCTTTATTCCTAGCCTTTGGCGCAACCCTAGGCCTTCTATTAATAAACAACCTAAATTAGTTAAATGGCTAAAGGAGATTTGGCATGACGGTGCCACACTTATCGGCGGCGGTACTGGTGTATGTTTTATGGCAGAGTCTGGTGTTTTAGATCACCACCCTGCTACTACTCATTGGCATTATGTTGATCAGTTTAAACGAGATTATCCCAAGGTGGACTTAAAACCCGACTTTTTCATCACACAATCGGAACGCATTTATTGTGCTGCCAGCTTAAATGCTTTAGCCGATATTATCGTGCATATCATAGATCAAGTTTATGGAAAAAATGCCGCGCAACAAGTGGAGAGAAATTTTTCTCATGAAATACGAAAACCGTATGAAGAGCAACGCTATTTAGAGGGGGCCGTTGACCGGCATTCTGATGAGTTAATCACACAAATACAATTTTGGTTACGCACCAACCTAAGCTCAACTTTATCTTTAAACGAAGTAGCCCATCAATTTAGTATCAGCCAGCGATCATTAACCCGACGCTTTAAAGCTGCTAATGGTGTGAGTGCGATGCAATATTGGCGACAACTTAAAATTGAATCAGCAAAAGAGCTCTTGGCCTCAAGCAACCTTTCTATTCAAGAAATTTCTTTTCAGCTTGGTTATCAAGATCAAAGTCACTTGAGTAAATTATTTAAACAAGCCTTAGGCACAACGCCAAGAGAGTACCGTTTAATGGTAAAACGAAAATTATTTAGCCAAGAATAAATATCTGCTTGTCTGTTGGTGATTGCTACGGCAAACTATGGCAAACATTTTTACTGATCAGGAAACCCATGAGCGGACTATCCAGCACACAAACAATCGCACAAAGCCAAATAAGCCAAATGTTAACCATGCAAGATGCAATGAATTCTCGTGTCAGTGAAACTTGGCGAACCAATAATTATGAATGGTATCGTGCAATTTGGGTAGAATGCGCCGAGATGTTAGATCATCACGGTTGGAAATGGTGGAAACACCAAGAAATTGACGTGCCACAAGTACAACTTGAGCTTGTTGATATTTTTCATTTTGGTTTAAGTTTAAGATTAATGACTGGCGCTAGTGTTGAATCAATTACCAATGAATTAGCCCAAGAGCTTAGCCAAACAACTGCAGAAACTGATTTTAAAATCGCTTTAGAAAACTTAGCATCAGCAGCAGTTAGCAACAAAGCGTTTGATGCCATTGCCCTTGCTGATTGTATGCGATTAATGCAAATGGATCTTAATGAGTTGTTTCGACAGTATGTCGGTAAAAACACCTTAAACTTTTTCCGTCAGGATCATGGATATAAAGATGGTAGCTACATCAAGATGTGGCATGGCGAAGAAGATAATGAAATATTAGCAAAATTGGTCAATGAATTAGACGCGAGCGCGGCTGATTTTCAACAGCAGTTATATAACGCATTGAAAGAAAAATACCCCAGTTAATTTATTAGGTACCATTTTTTAAAATGCTGAATGGCAAAAACGGTTGTGGGTTGGGCTTTAGCCTAACAAGTTGTCAGGATAAATACCGACCTACAATAAACCTAACACTTGTTCAACGTGAGGACGTAACCTAGTTAATCCCGCTTTTAATCCTTTATCTAGAGCCGCTTGCGGTGTTAACTCTTGCAACCAAAAAACTTGTAAAGCGATTAATGCTCCTACTCTATTACCCGTGGCACAATGCAACAAGCAAGGCTCATTGAGATCCAGAACCCTTTGTAATTGCTCGGCCGACGCTTTGGTAAAGGTCGTAATATCAGTTAATGGGATAAGGTGGTACTGCATACCGAGTTCTTTAAGTAAGGCAACTTCATCAAAATCAATGGTTTCTGTTTCAGGCCTTAAATTTATAACCTGAGTCATCCCCATCCTTTGCATCATTCTTAAATCTTCCACTGTTGGTTGGCCACCAACAATAAGTTTTTCGTGGAGAACAAGAGTATTGAGCATGGTCATTTGGTCTTGCATGTTACTGGTAAACATTCCCGTCTCCTTTTGAAATTTACATTTATGATTTTTTAACTAATTGAAATATTTGTGAACATTTCATGCCGATTAACATGGCACCAACAAAAAATAACGTTTCACTCTGCCCTAAAACAATACCGGCAATGGCAGGACCTGGGCAATAGCCAGCCAACCCCCAACCTATACCAAACAATGCCGCACCGATCAGTAATTGGCTATCAATGTCTTGTAACTTTGGTAAATGAAATTTTTCTGACAACAATGGTTTTTCACGTTTGCTTAACCACGAAAAACCAATAGTGGTTATAACTAAGGCTCCTAGCATGACAAACATCAAAGACGCATCCCATGTTCCAAAAACATCTAAAAAGTTTAATACAACGGTAGGATTTATCATCTCTGATAGTGACAAGCCTAGCCCAAATAATATCCCTGAAGTTAAGACTAAAATATTTTTTATCATTATCTCTGCTCTCAATTAACTTTTACTCAATTAACTTTTACTCAATTAAACTATTTCTTAATTAAACAAGTAGGTGGCGGATAACAAAAACAGTTATGCCAGCAAATAACATAAAGGTAATCGTTGCTACAATTGACCGAACCGAAAAACGTCCAATACCACAAACACCATGGCCACTAGTACAACCACTACCATAATGAGTACCAAAACCCACCAGTAAACCTGCAATAATCAATAACCACGTTGTTGGGGGATCTCTAAAGGGTAAACTTTGCTCGTTAAATAAAGAAAAAATACTCGCGCCAGCCATTAAACCAATAATGAAAAGTATTCGCCAAAGTTTGCCACTACTGTTTTGTGCGGATAATAAGTGTGCGGTTATCCCGCTGATCCCCGCAATTCTTCCGATGCTAAATAACAAAAGAAAGGCCGATAAACCAATTAAGATACCGCCAAATAATGCCGATGAAAAAGGGAATAGTTCAGTCATTAGTGATCCTCTGGTTGTTTGTGTATTTGCACAGGATATTTCAAATAAATTTGCTGGTTTTGTTCAGCTTCAGGAAATTGTCCGGCAGCAATATTAACTTGAACCGCGGGATACAATAATTCAGGTACCGCTAGTTGAGCATCTCGTGTCTGACGAAAATCTATAAAGGCTTGTTCACTATTACCATCATTGATATGAATATTGTCGGCTCGTTGCTGAGCAATAGTGACTTCACAAATGGGTGACCTGCCTTGTTCTGGATAATCGTGGCATAAGAAAATCCGCGTTTGTGCTGGTAAATTGAGAATACGTTGTATTGAGTGATAAAGCATCGTTGCATCACCACCCGGAAAGTCACAACGCGCAGTACCAACGTTAGGGTGAAACATAGTGTCGCCAATAAACGCGGCATCACCGATGACATAAGTCAAACTATCATTGGTATGCCCCGGGGTCGCCATTACTGTCACTTGAATATCGCCTAACATAAAGCATTCATTATCAACAAAACAGTGATCAAATTGTGAACCATCTGTAGCAAAATCATCTGAGAAGTTAAACACCGCTTTAAAAGTTGTTTGTACACTGCTAATACCCGCGCCAATCGCTATTTTTGCGGATGTTTTTTCTCGAATATATTGTGCTGCCGTTAGGTGATCTGCATGAGCATGAGTTTCTAAAATCCATTCAATAGCCAATTTTTCTTGCGCAATATAAGCTAAAACTTTGTCCGCAGATTGATAGCTGACAAGACCGGCAGCACCATCATAATCAAGTACCGGGTCAACAATTGCACCTATACGCTTGTGCTCGTCATACACTACATAAGTGAAAGTAGACGATTGTTGGTCAAAAAAATATTTAACTTGCGGGTTCATTGCTAATACTCCATCTTAATGGAGCCAGTGTAGTGTCAGTCAATATATTAGTCAATCCTAATTTAGCATTTACTTATTTAAGCTAAACTGCTATAAATTAACCCTAGAAATATCATCAACCAAGGCCTGAACTTGTCAAACAACCCTTCGCTTATTGATGGCGCAAAAAAAACGGCTGCTTTATTAAAAGTGATGTCGAATGAAAATCGATTATTGATTTTATGCACGTTAATGAATCAAGAAATGTCGGTTTCTGAGCTCAATGAACACATCAACTTAAGCCAATCGGCATTATCCCAGCACTTAGCTGTTTTAAGGCGTGAAAAGGTCGTAGAAACAAGGCGTGAATCACAAACCATATATTATTTAGTCAAAAGTCCTGAAATCATTCGTTTATTGAATGTTTTACATGAACTCTTCTGCGCTGAGTAATTAACATCATGTCTATTTCAATTTTTGCGTTACTCGGTGCAATATCCATAGGTTTAAGCCTAGGCTTACTCGGCTCTGGCGGTTCTATTTTAACGGTTCCTGTACTGCTATATTTATTTGACCAGCCTGAACGACTTGCCATTGCCAGTTCATTGGCAATTGTTGGTATGATCGCTTTTGTTGGCGCATTACCCTACATTCGAAAAAAACAAACCGACTGGCGTTGTGTTTTATACTTTGGTATTCCTGGCATGATAGGTACATACGCAGGAGCTTATTTATCACAATTTGTCGCACCAACATTGCAATTATTAACCTTCGCCGTTGTGATGTTACTCGCGTCATTCTTGATGTTATCCCCCAAAAGCAAAACCGCCAGTAAAGATGTTCCAGCGAGGAATAGTATAAAAATCACCTTCGATGGCTTATTGGTCGGCATTCTTACCGGTTTTGTTGGAGTGGGTGGTGGATTTTTAATTGTCCCTGCATTGGTGTTACTAGCCCGATTGCCCATGCATCATGCAGTGGGCACCAGTTTAGTGATAATTTTCTTAAAATCAGCAACCGGCTTTTATAAATACCTTGATATCTTGGCCATTGAAAATATCACTCTTGATTGGCAAGTTATTGGTTTAGTCACTGTTCTAGGTGTTATTGGCAGTTTATCGGGTAACTTTATTGGCGAAAAAATTTCACAAGCTAAACTAAAAAAAGGCTTTGCGTATTTTCTTTTACCTATGGCTTTATTCATTATCTGGCAGAATAAAGCGGTCTTTTTATAAGTTATTTTCAGCAAAATATTGAAAAATTATTTTTCCTGCACTCTCTGGCATAGATTCTGCTTTATTGATGACAAAGAAATAAACGTCAAAAAATTGAACTGTCGGAGAAAGCTATGGAACTCATTTTATTTGCCATGATCAGCCTTGTTGTTATTGTTGCATTATTGGCCAGCCGTTTAAATGACAATACTTTTCCTTTTCCCTTTGATCGTAAGTCAGCTATTTTTACACCTGCTGAAAAAAACTTTCAAAATTTAGTTGAACAGGCCATGGGAACAAAATACCGAATTATCAATCGGGTCAAACTATCCGATGTAGTGACTATTCGTAATGGGGTTTCTTCACGAGCTAGTCAATCGGCGGTAAATAATGCCGAAAGTAAATATTTAGATTTTGTTATTTGTGACCGTAGTACCATGAAATTATTAGGGACTATTGACTTAGTCGATACCCAAGGTAAAGGTTACAAAGTTAAAAAAGACTGGTTTGTCAGTGGCGCTTTAGAAGCAGCATCAATCCCTCATATTCGTATAAAAGTAAAAAACAATTACAGTATTGATGAAATCAGAGCCTGTATTAATAATCGTTTAATCGGCAATGTTAAACCAGAGCCTAAAATTAAAGGTCGCGTCATTCCCGCCCCTTTAGTTAAACCACGTCCAAAAGCTAAAGCAATTAATACCGGGGTTATTACCTCTGGAGCAGCAACCGCTCAAGCCAATATGGCCGGTAATATAACAGCACCACAAGTGGCTGCATTACCACATTAAATAACCACTTAAAAAACAAGCTTCCTTAGCTCGACATAAGAGTTAAGGCAAAACATAGAAAACGGGCAGCTGTCCGTTTTTTGCTATGCGCGTTTATAATCAATAGGTATAATCATTCTAATTTCTAATACTTAACAAGGCTTAATCAATGAAAGCTGGCATTATCGGCGCAATGGAACCTGAAGTTGCGATACTTAAGAGTAAACTATCAAATTCAACGACAACACAAGTAGGTGGTTACACTTTCTATCAAGGACAGTTAAACGGCTCAGAGGTTGTTATTGTTCAATCGGGTATTGGTAAAGTGGCGGCAGCTTTAGCAACCGCATTTTTAATCAACGAATTTCAACCTGATTACGTGGTGAATACGGGCTCAGCTGGTGGTTTTGATCAATCGTTAAAAGTAGGCGATATCGTAATAAGTTCAGAAGTACGTTATCACGATGTTGATGTAACCGCGTTTGGTTATGAAATTGGTCAACTACCTGCTAACCCCGCGGCTTATATTCCTCATTCCCAATTAGTAGAAGCGGCTCAATCTGGCATTGCTCAGTTAGACAATATTCACACAATGTTAGGCCTGATCACCACGGGTGATACTTTTATGACCAAAGATGACGACATCGCTAAAGCGCGAAAGAATTTCCCTACTATGGTCGCTGTAGAAATGGAAGGCGCAGCAATCGCGCAAACTTGTCATCAGCTTAATACCCCTTTTGTGGTTATTCGTTCAATGTCTGATATCGCCGGTAAAGAATCTCCAACTTCTTTTGAAGCTTATTTAGAAACCGCATCAGTGAATTCTTCACAGTTGGTGTTAAATATGCTTAATAATTTGAGCAATAAAACTCTAGCCTAGCTTTTTCATTACTATAGACAAGTAACATGACCAGTATAATAAACACATTACCAGAAGCCGCTTTCAGTATATTGATACTCTTGCTGGTGGTGTGTTTAAAGTTACTAATCACTAAACTATCGCCCTCGCAATCATTGCCTGTTTTTCAGCTTTATTGCCAGCGACTTGCTGACAAAGTAAATAAAGAGAGTAATAGCCAAAACCATCGTGTTATTGCCGGCTTTATTGCCACAGTTATTACCTTTATTCCGTTAGTTGTTATTCTTTGGCTATTTGAAGATTTTATTGCGCTACCTTGGTTGTGGAGTGCAATATTACTTTATTTCTCATTCGGTCCATTTACCTTAAATAAAACGGCATTGCAGGTAGCTAAGAGTTTGACAGCTCATGATAAATATCAAGCAAAGCAACTTATTTCGCCGCTTGTGCTTAGAGATATCGAACAATTATCTTCTTTAGGGATCTGCAAAACGACCATTGAAGTTTTACTGTTAAAAAAACTGCAATTACAATTTATAGTTGGCTTTTACTTTTTAATTTTTGGGCCACTCGCCGCAATAAGTTTTCGCTTGTTAATTGAAATGCATTACAGTTGGAATATTAAACAACATCAATTTCAAGCATTTGGCAAGAGCATTAATAATATCGTCGGAATTTTCCAGTGGTTACCAAGTCGACTATTTCTGTTTCTTTTACTCTTAATCACCATCAATCAATCAATTTTGCTATTTTGGCGATTAGTAAAGCAATACTTTTACACATTAAATAATAGCGTCGTTATCAGCTACTGCGCTTATAGTTTAGGTATTAAGCTTGGTGGGGTTGCTATGTACAATAAACATAAAGTGCGCAGGCTAAGTTTTAATGATCAAGGCAGACAACCAGAGCCTAAACATATTGTGCAAGCGATAAAACTTACCAATTTAGTCATGGCCTTAGCCGTTGGATTACTGATATCAACGACGATCATTTTAGTGGTATTCACGGTGAACAATAAATAGAAAAGTTTGAGAGAATGAGCTTATGCTTCAATACCCCAGCCATCATTATAGCCAGAAAATTTAGCTGCAATTTGTTCAAATTGCGCTTCTTGAGCCACGATGGCGTCATAATCTGGCAACATTTTTACCGTACAATCTAAATCCCAGACATTTGGAGTTTCGTCGGGATGAATGTTTAACAGCATATCAGGTGCTTTTTCTTTAAGATGTTCAGCCATGGCTTGTGCTTGTTCTTTCTTTTCGAATAATTGAAAGAAAACAACCGAATGTATAGCGGTTAAATCTATTCCAGCGGCTTGCATTTCAGCCAACACTAGGCCTGTTTCATCGTTTGGGAAAGTCATAATTACAGTATTATTAATGATATGTGGCTAATATTATATACTCAATCTACCTCAAGATGCTCGGATTCAGTATTAATTAACAGCGATTTATATTGGAGGACAATTTATCCCACCTTTTTTGGTAAGGCTTTCATCATTTTATTGATTGCGTTATAAATTTTTTCTTGTACTTCAAAACTATTATCATCTTGTTTAACGCTAAGTGGAAAAACACTACGCCATATAGAGCGATGTTTTTTAGTATCAACAACATCAAGAATTAAACTACCTGGTAGCATTTGCCATGCTTTATTATTTCTTTTAACTTGTCCACCACGTAAACAAGGCCCACAAAATTTAACGCCTTGATTATATGTTTTAAGTTCTTTCCCACGGTTAATCAGATGATAAGCAATAATGATATCGGCATCTTTACTTGTTTGGTAATCAAAACCTTTATCATCAAGCACCTGCTCGATCGCTAATTCAATACCATTGCGCGTGGCATCACTGATATTCTGGAAATCGCTAAAGTCAGAGTTACGGTCAAAAGTGCTATAACTGGAAATACCATTAAAATCAAAATTACCGTTAAACTTTGCTGTGGCTGAAATTGAGCTGGAGCAGCCATTTATAGCCAGTACAGCTAATAAGCTTAAGCAAAATCTATTCACTAGATACAAAGTCATCAATTTCTCTTATTGCCATTTGAAAAGATAGCCTACCTGAGCATGAAAAATATACAAGTTATTCCCTTGATTCTAAATAACAGAGTGAAATAGCCAATTTATCTGATTGTACAAAAAAAAGTGAGATATTTTATATATAAAATCCCTGATAATTCAATGGTTAGTTAATTTCTAATCAATTCACTCTTGATTGAACGCTTATTCGCGTTTAATGTGCGCACCTATTGTACGAATGTACGAAGTATTTCATAATCAAATCTCTACTCTAAAAGTATCTTAGGAAGTTAGTATGAGCGATAAGCAGAACAAACAGGATTTACATACGCTAAAACGCTCAAACAGCGAACTTAAACATGCCGTACGTCATTTTATCGATTGTGCTCCTATTTCTGGCTCCTTTGCCGTTCAAATTAATACCATTAAAGATGCGTTAAAATCCAATGATGCAATGTTCACTTTTGCATCTTTAGTTGAACAATATTCAAAAATGAAGCAAAACTTTGATCATGTTGAATACAAATCAAAGCAAAAAGATTTAAATACACTGAAATCTTTGATGAAAAAGAGTATTAAAAAAAATCTGGCATCAAATCACGCTGAAAAAATTGACGATATATTATCGGCAATTACTTTAGAACAACCCATGAATACCATCATGGTTGAATTAGGTAAGGCATTAGAATATTTCAGCGAAGATTTAGCTTTGTTAAGAGAGCACTCTAAAGTTATTGTTTCAAATAAAGAGCTTACTTCAGAAGAAACCGGTGTAGTTGCCAGTGATATTCATATTGCCAGCAAACGATTACTAAAAGATGTCGTTATTATTGCTAAAAAGTTAATTAAAACTTACCCCAACGATGAATTCATTCACAATATTTTGCATGAAGCTGCTCAGGTATCAGACAAAAAAGGCATCTTTTTCAAATCAATCAATTTACTAGAGCGCTCCGCCACTTATTTAGCTTTACTGATAAATCAAGAGCGTTCCGCTACCGAAGAAATGCTCAACGATATTCAAGCCAATATTGTCGATGTATTCAAACAAACCACGGTTATTAAAGAGCTAATGACTGTTAACCAAAAAAGTACCAACAGTATTAATGACAACCTTGTAATTGAATTAAAAAACATGGAAGTCAAAGCAAATGAAATAGATACGCTTGCTGGGATACAACAACACATTAAAAACAGTGTTGCTTTAATGGCTAACATCATCAATGACTATTCAGACAAACAAAATGAAATCCACTCCACTAACCAAGCCACTATTGAAATATTATCGGCTAAAGTGCAGAACACTTCTAACTTTGTTGAGAAACTAGAAAAGAAATTAGATATTGCTGAAGAAAGTAATTTGGTTGATGAACTCACAACCATAGGCAACCGAAAAGGTTACGTTCAAGCCATTAATAAAGAAAGAAAAGTATGGGCAACTTCAAAACTGCCCCTAACCTTAATGGTGATAGATGTAGATAAATTTAAACCTATCAATGATGATTATGGTCATAACATCGGCGATCAAGTATTAAAATGTTTAGGGCAAACATTACAAAAGCACATTCGTTCCACTGATTATGTAGCACGTTATGGTGGTGAAGAATTTATAATCGTTTTACCCGCAACTGATATCAATAAAACAGCAGTAATTGCCAAGAAAATAAAAGAGATCATTAACGGGCTAAAATTTGAAATACGAAAACAAAATAAAGTATTAAAAATAACCTGTTCTTATGGTATTGCTACATTTACTGAACAAGTTTGTAATACCACGGATGTTTTTATTGCTGCTGATAAAGCACTTTATAAAGCGAAGGAAAGTGGTCGAAATGCTATTTTTGCTTATCATGAAGAGCAATATATTCATGTAGATAAACAAAAAGAGCTACAGAAATAATACCAGTTTCATTAAGTTTGCAATCTTGTTAACGAGTATCAATATCAGGCCTGGTATTTATGTTACCGTCACAGGCGATAGTAGTGATATTTTCACTATGCTGCATAATCGCAATATTGCCAGACGCGGAGCAGCGAATAAAAATAAGTTCATAACCATATTTAGCCAAGCTACTCGCAGAAAACTTCTGTGCCAAGGTTAACTCTGACCATAAATCCTGCTGAGGATTTTCATGCCTTCGCCTTTCTATCAACGGGTCTCTTTTATTGCACTCTGTCATGTTACTAGCCCATCGCTCAATATTGCATTATATGAAGCAATTAACATTCCATTAACATTAATTAATATGTATTCAGAGAGTTAGATACTCAATAAAAAACGACATGTGCGAAAGTGTAAAAAAACTCGACGTTATAAGGAATGTTAAGTGAAGGAAAAGATGAGGGCTAGTAGTTTTTATATAGTGATATTCGACCTACAATAGAACTGTGAAAACAGTATAAAATTGTAGGTCGATAGGTTGGTGAGATGAACCTAAAATAGAGAGTTAATTAACCGATATTTTGGCAAATTTACGTTTGCCGACTTGATACACAGCCGTTGTTCCTGAGTTAATAACCACTTTGTTATCAGCTACTTTTTCACCATCAATTTTTGCAGCGCCTTGTTTAATCATCCGCATTGCTTCAGAAGTACTGGTAACCAATCCTGCCTCTTTTAATAAATTAGCAATCGCAATTTCACCGTTTTCAGTGGCAATTGACAATTCAGGCATATCATCAGGCATAGCCCCTTTTTGAAAACGATTGATAAACTCTTGGTGTGCCGCTTGCGCAGCATCTTCATCATGAAAACGAGCAATTAATTCTTTTGCTAAATCAATTTTTACATCACGAGGATTAGCACCTTCAGCAATTTTCGCTTTATACGCGTCAATTTCAGCCATTGGTTTAAAGCTTAATAATTCATAATAACGCCACATCAATACATCAGAGATAGACATGATTTTACCAAACATTTCTGTTGGGCTATCCGTAATGCCAATATAGTTATTTAATGATTTAGACATCTTTTGCACACCGTCTAATCCTTCCAATAATGGCATCATTAATACGGTTTGTGGGCGTTGTCCTTCTGATTTTTGTAATTCACGTCCCATCAACAAGTTAAATTTCTGATCAGTTCCACCAAGTTCAACGTCAGCCTCAAGTGCAACAGAATCCCAACCCTGAACTAAGGGGTACATAAATTCATGAATCGCAATAGACTGCCCGCCAGTATAGCGCTTCTTAAAATCATCACGTTCCATCATACGAGCCACGGTTTGACGAGAAGCTAGCTTTAACATGCCAGCAGCACCAAGTTTATCCATCCAAGTGGAGTTAAATTCAACTCGTGTTTTGGCTGGATCTAAAATCTTAAATACTTGTGCTTTATAGGTTTCAGCATTAGCCAAGACATCTTCTTGTGTTAATGCCTTACGCGTAACATTTTTTCCTGTTGGATCGCCAATCATACCAGTGAAATCGCCAATTAAGAAAATCACTTCATGGCCAAGTTGTTGAAATTGACGTAACTTGTTAATTAACACGGTATGACCTAAATGAAGATCCGGCGCTGTAGGATCAAACCCCGCCTTAATTTTAAGTGATTTACCTTGCTTTAGCTTTTCTAACAGCTCAGCTTCTAGCAAGATTTCTTCGGCACCGCGTTTTATTTCTGCAAACGCTTGGCTGACATCAGACATCGATTTGGCTCCAATAACAGGAAAATATAAAAATTAATGGCCGAATTCTACTGTAAATACATGCCCTGTGGAAAGGCAAACGTTGTTTAGCTGCATATTATTTTGTTATAGTAAACGACAGTTGTCGTATATAACAGAGTCTCACAGGTAGTAACTTTTTGAATAATATAAAGAATATATATAAAGAATTGCCAAAACAACACCGCTTGGTAATTTCTATTGTGAGTATGTTGCTGCTTTTATTAATCATTTTTCCTTCAGAAAAAGCAACCGCTAGCCGTCAAATCGAACAATCTTCGTTAGAAATTGGTAAACGTTACCAATTAACTGTGCCTGCTATAACTTTAACCGAAAAACAATCCTCTGCTAATGAGCAAGAAAATGCTTCATTACCCGTGCAAAATCAGCTTGACTGGCAAACCGCTAAAGTAAAAAATGGTGATTCTCTGGCCAAAATATTTAAACGCTTTGGTTATAGTGCCAGAACCACTCATGACGTTAGCCGAGCAAAAGGCAAAGACAGTCAATTATTAAAAAAACTCAATGTTGGCGATAAGCTCCGCATCGGCAAAAATGCTGACGGTAAACTTGCCGCCCTAGAGTATCCACTATCAAAAACAGAAACACTTTTTGTTAATTTAGTTAATGATGAGTATCAATCAACTAAAGAAACTAAAGTGGTTGAGTTCAGAGAGTCCATTGCTTATGGAGTTATCAAGTCTAATTTTTGGAATGCCGGTATTAATGCAGGATTAGAAGACCGACAAATTATTAACTTGGCTAATATTTTTGGCTGGGATATCGACTTTGCTTTAGATATTCGTCAAGGGGATAGTTTCCATGTCGTTTATGAAAATAAATACATTGATGGGGAGTTTATCGGTACGGGTAAAATTTTAGCCGCTGAATTTATCAATCAAGATGACCCTTTCCAAGCGATCCGCTTTACCGATGGTGAATATTACACCCCAGAAGGTAAAAGTATGCGTAAGGCCTTTCTACGCGCGCCAGTGAACTTTAAATATATAAGCTCTAACTTTAAGTTAAAACGCTTTCACCCGGTACAAAAACGCTGGAAAGCACACCGTGGCACTGACTATGCAGCCAAAACTGGCACTGAAGTTGTTGCCGCTGGTGATGGTAAGGTCGTACGCGCAGGATACGATAAATATAATGGACATCATGTTTTTATTCAGCACGGCGAAGGTATCGAAACTAAATATATTCACTTTTCAAAACGCGCCGTGAAAAAAGGCCAACGGGTTAAACAAAACCAAGTGATTGGTTATGTCGGTTCAACAGGCTTAGCGGCAGGTCCTCATTTACATTATGAGTTTTTAGTCAATGGTGTTCACCGGAACCCACGTACGGTAAATTTACCTGACGTTCAACCCCTTGATAAAAAGTATCGCGAAGAATTTTCTGAACTGGCTCAGCAACGTTTAATTGAATTGTCAGGTTCAAAATTTGCGCTAAACACGATAACCAATAATACGCCGCCTGCTCCCTAATGTCCGAGCAAAAGGTGACCGAGAACAAAGTGGCTGAAAAAAAATTCTATCTTGGTTTAATGTCGGGCACCAGTGCTGATGGTATTGACCTAGCCTTAGTCGATTTTTCAGCCGGTAAGGTCAACCTTGTTGGCCACTTTTATCAAGCCTATAGCGATGAATTTCATCAGCAGATTACTGCTCTCTATTCCCCAAGTATTAATGAAATAGATCGGGTAGGTTGCTTGGCCATAGAATTAGCACATTTTTTCTCCCAAGCCATCGAGAAATTTTTACAGCAACAACAAATATCGCCTGAAAACATTATCGCCATTGGATGTCACGGACAAACCGTTCGTCACCGACCCAAGACCAGTGATAGCATCAACCACCCTTTTACGCTTCAAATAGGCTGTAATCAAACCTTAGCGACTTTAAGCGGCATTAGAGTTATAGGTGACTTTAGAACCAAGGATATGGTCTTAGGTGGCCAGGGTGCACCACTCGTTCCTGCTTTTCATCAATATTTATTCTCTCATCAACAAGCCGATACTTTTATCGTCAACATGGGTGGCATTGCCAACATTACCTACCTACCCAGTGATAAACACCAAGCAATTATCGGTTTTGATACTGGACCTGCAAACGCCTTACTTGATGCTTGGTGTTTTAACCATACAGGAAAGCGTTACGATGAAAATGGTCAATGGGCAGCTCAAGGCACCATCAATCAAGCCTTACTTAATGACTTGTTGTCCGACGAATATTTTTCCTTTCCTGCACCTAAAAGTACTGGCAGAGAATATTTTAACTTGCCATGGCTAACGAAATACATGGCGGGGTATTCTATAACGCCAATTGATGTTCAAGCCACTTTATCTGCCCTTACCGCCTTTTCTATTGCTCATGAAGTCAATAAGTTATCCCCGAAGGCTTTCGTATATTTATGCGGAGGCGGGATCAATAACAAACAGTGTTATAAGCTTTTAGAACAACAACTTAAAGGCCACACACTAAATACTATTCTTTCATTAAAGCTGAATAATAACGCATTTGAGGCAATGGCTTTTGCTTGGCTTTCATTTGCATATGACAAAAAAATCTATGGCAATATCCCAACAGTGACAGGGGCTAGCAAACAAACAGTACTTGGTATTGAATATTATCCTTAACCTCCTCTAGATCTCAGAAAAATCCCCCCTATAATAGATCTCTTTGTACATAAACGCTGCGACAACAGATCAGATATTGAACTATTTGTATAAATAATCATCTAACTGACTGTGCTGTAAGTACCAGCATATTGAGGAGGAACTATGGAATTTAATGATATTCACATCGGTATGAAATGTGGTAGTAAAAAAGGCAGTGGTACAGTGACATGGATAGATGGGTCAACCAAAACTATTTACATGACTAATACAACTGAGAACAATAGCTTTGAAGTCAATATTGAAGAAATCATAGAAGATCCACAAGCGCATAACGGGCAAGATACTTATTATTAAACTTTTTAAGCTAATGATAAAACATAAAACCTGATAAACATTCGGCAGCTAAATACCTTTACTGAAAACCCTTCTTTGAAGGGTTTTTTAATACCCTCTAATAAATCCTACCCTGTGGTTTCTCATTAACCTCCTTTTTTATCTGGAAATTGTGATAGGTTATCTACACTTTTCATCCATGCTATTTTAATTATGCTGACAAAATATCTCGCACCGCTTTCACTATTAGTTTTCACCTCCTCGATTCACGCCCTAAATAGTGAGTCATCCGATTGGATGCCAGAAAATACCTTTACCCATGGCGTAGAAGGGCCTGCCGTTGATAGTGCGGGTAATCTTTATGCTGTAAATTTTGCCAACGATGGTACTGTCGGTAAGGTAAGTAAGAAAAATGAAGGCAAGGTCTTTTTAACTTTACCTAACGGTTCTATTGGCAATGGTATTCGTTTTGATCAACAAGGCAATATGTATATAGCAGACTACATTAATCATAACGTTTTAAAATATGATGCGAAAAGCAAAACACTCAACGTTTTTGCTCACCATGAGAAAATGAATCAACCCAATGATATTGCCATTATGGATAACGGTATTTTATTTGCCAGTGATCCTAATTGGAGTAAAAACAACGGCAATTTATGGCGCATCAATGCCGACGGCTCTACTGATTTATTAGAGCAAAATATGGGCACCACTAATGGGATAGAAGTGAGCCCTGATAACAAGACCCTATACATCAATGAAAGTGCGCAACGCAATATTTGGCGCTATTCACTCGACGAAAAGGGCAATATCAGCAATAAAGAACGGTTTTATCAATTTGAAGATCATGGCATGGATGGCATGCGTACTGACAATCAAGGGAATTTATATGTTGCCCGTTATGGCGCAGGCGTTATCGCGGTAATTTCTCCTCGGGGAAAACTGATTAAAACAGTACAATTAACGGGTCAACACCCGACTAACCTTGCCTTTGGTGGTAAAAATGGCAAACAAGTTTTTGTTACCATGCAAAAGCGCGGTGCCATTGAAACATTTAACAATAATGTCGCAGGAAGAAATTATTAAATTTACTGTATAAATATAAAAACCTAGCACTAGGCTAGGTTTTATAAGGATATACAGTGTTGAATAAGAATTAATATTTACATTCTTAATTTATACATGTCCTAAAAAGGAATATCATCATCAAAATCAATGGTTGGTTCTTGAGGGTTCACTTTAGGGGCTTGCTGCTGTTTTTGCTGCCCTTGGTTAGCAAAGCCACCTTGCTGTGATGCAGGTTGCTGCTGCCCTTGATTAGAAAATCCGCCTTGTTGTGCTGGCTGTTGAGCAGGTTGCTGCTGCCCTTGGTTAGCAAAGCCACCTTGCTGTGAAGCAGGTTGTTGCTGCCCTTGATTAGAGAAGCCACCTTGCTGTGCTGGTTTGTTATATTGTTGTTGAGCAGGTTGTTGCCCTTGACTCGCATAACCGCCTTGTTGTGGAGCTTGCTGTTGGAAGCCGCCACCTTGTTGACCGCCGCCTTGGCCACGAGAGTCTAACATTTGCATTTCATTGGCAACAATTTCTGTCGTGTACTGATCAGCACCTTGCTGGTTTTGCCATTTACGTGTTTGTAAACGACCTTCTAAAAATACTTTAGAACCTTTTTTAAGATACTCACCAGCAATTTCAGCTAAACGTTGATAAATCACAATGCGGTGCCATTCAGTTTTTTCTTTTTGCTCACCGGTTTGCTTGTCTTTCCAAGTCTCTGACGTTGCAACCGTGAAATTTGCTACTGCACTGCCGTTTGGCATAAAACGTACTTCAGGATCTTGTCCTAAGTTCCCAACAATTATTACTTTATTTACACCACGACTGGCCATTTTTAAATCCTATATCTTGCAGTAAACGTTTAATTTACTAACTTAACTCAATCCACTCATTCACACGCTGTAAAGAAGTATGTGATCAGTGGAATTATATTAATATGAAAATCTTGGCAATGATTCTATCACTGTGAGAAAAAAAATTCTGAAAGATTTTCTTCATTTATGCATTTATTTTTAAAGCTAAAATTATTACCTTTTAAAATAAAATCTTAGCGTTTTTTGACGAGCGATAACATATAGATTATTAAAGCTCGTCTTCTTAGCACTTATGACTTTATTTCCCGCTTTATAGCAAAAGAATAAAGTATCGAGTACAGGAGTAACCTCTAATGTGAATAGTATAGGATGAAGCAGACTACCAATAATTGACAGAGCTATTTATTCCCACATTTCACCACCACCTAAATACAGAGGTAATTACCAAAAACACTGGTCTCAGTGGCTACTAAAGTAGGTATTAATCAGATGAAAAAAGATATTCTTGCATGGTGCTTTTTATTTCAACGGGTATTTTTAATGATGCTTGCTGTTCATAACAAAAATAGACCATTACTGCAGTGCCTGACGCACACTTGTTACCGTTTTGCCAAAGCTCTTGATAAACATCAAAAGAGGAACCACCAATTCTGCCAATATAGGTTCGTATTTCCATCGGCTGTTCATAGTACAT
>MAAB01038354.1_pt1 | contig 18597 bp, 18 predicted proteins | sample 1115991 | NCBI WGS metagenome assembly MAAB01 (sample SAMN04961124, study PRJNA320927) | seawater metagenome | isolation source: sample BD02T18 sea water enriched with oil for 18 days | place: USA:Gulf of Mexico | collected 2013-07-27
CTGGATGTTGAAAAGCTCAACGCAGATAAAATAGCCTCCGGCCCACATTGGAATCTGCTGCAAAAAGGACTGGATGTTGAAGTTGAAGGACAAAACTTGAGAAGCAGCGATTATACCTTTGTAGCGCATGCACCCAGAAAAGTAATTATTGGCGGCGATAACGACAGCCCGCAGTTACTGGCGCCCTTTTGTGAAGGCTTAGATGTGTTAGTCCATGAAGCCACCTACAGCCAGCAGATGTCCGACAAGATTGGCCCTGCACCACAACACTGTAGTGCAAAAGCCCTGGCAGAATTTGCCCAGCAGCAACAACTTGGCAACCTGATAATGACCCACTTCAGCCCGCGCTATCAGTACCCACCCAGTAAAGGGCTACTGATCACTGAATTGGAAGATGAAGCAAAAAGCTACTACAGCGGCCAGTTACACTTAGCCAATGATTTCGATAACTTTAGACTAACCAGCAACGGCGAGCTAAAACTATTAATTCCAAGCTCATAACTTCCAACTTCCTACTTCCTACTTCCGACTTAATAATTCCAACTAGTCAGTTAAAGGCAAATGCCCTGTCTTCACTAAGATAATGGTCTCCTCTTCAACAAAAGGATGATGCTGGCTCATGTGTGGGCTGCGTATCCATGTGTGCTTGGGATAATGCCCGTGTTCATCACAAAAGGTGCCACTGAGGACAAAGATCTCTTCACCGCCAAAATGTTTGTGTGGCAAAAACCTTTCACCTGCTGGCCATTTCACTAACGCGACATTTTCCCCGGAAAAATTATGCAGAGGCATCACTTGTAAGCCGCCTTGTCCCTGTAGCCAGGGCTGACTATGGGTGTCTACACGTACCTCATCAAGATCTTCTGCAGAGAACTGGTTAAGCTTGACCAAAATTTCACAGCCCTCTTTACTGAAAGGCACATGTGCACTGCCCGGTGGATTACGCAAATAAGTACCGGCTGGATAGTCGCCGTTTTCATCACTGAACACGCCACTAAGTACAAAGATCTCTTCACCAGCGGGGTGATTATGGCCTTTAAAGCGGGCATCTTTACTGTATTTAACCACGCTAGTGGTGTGCCCGTGCTCTACCCCTTCACGTTCTAAGGGTTTCCTGAAGACAGAGGCTGAAGGGCTATCCAGCCAGGGCTGGTCTGTTGTCTGTATCACTAGTTTTTCACTAAAATTCATATTGTACATAGTGCTACACCTCTACTGCGGTTTATGGGTAATGTTTAATTTTCAGTATAGAGAACTGGTAAACTTTGCCTAGTAGGTACCGATTTGTAACTGTGCTTTTTAGCAGTTGAAATCAATTAAATATATTTACTGCTCAAGCACTTATAGATTAAAATTTTATTTATCAGCTATAATTGGACAGTCACTAGACCCGAATTGAATTTAGCTGCGGAAATTTGCATGTCCATTACCATTATAGAAACACAGCGGATCAATTTAGCGCTGCTGGTACCCGATGATCAACCGTTGTTAGCCCAGTATTACGCGATCAACAAAGAACATCTAGCTCCCTGGGAGCCACTACGCGAGCCCGAGTATTTCTCTGAGGCAGAAACCCTGCTGCGGATAAAATCTGCACTACTGGCCTTTAAGCAGCAGAGCGCTTTTCATTTTACACTACTCAATAAAAACAATGACGAAGTGCTGGGGGTGTGTAATTTTTCCAATGTGGCACGTGGTCCACTGCAAGCTTGCCATTTAGGTTACGCTATCTCAATAAAGCATCAGGGCAAAGGGCTGATGCAAGAAGCACTACTGGCAGCCACCGACTACACTTTTAATACCTTAAAGTTGCACCGGATCATGGCTAACTATATCCCAGAGAATATTCGCAGTGCCAAAGTGTTGGAAAAGATTGGCTTTAAAAAAGAAGGTTATTCACCCAGCTATTTAAAAATAGCCGGGAAGTGGCAAGATCACGTATTGACCGCGCTGATCAATCCTGCAGATATTAAGGGTGATTAATCAACTCATGGCTGAACAGCGAGCAAAACTCAGTTGTCTTACTAGAGTTACAATGCCGCTGAAAGGGTTTTCAAAACTGCTCTATAGTCATTGGCACTGGACTCTTCTAATGCGTGCTGCCCGTCTCTGATCACCCAGTTTCCAGCCACCATCACATCCGCGACCGGGTTTTTATGGCTGGCAAAGATTAGGCTATCCAGCAGGTGTTGATCGCTGTGGGCGAACAGTGACAACTGTGATTCATCCAATACCAACAAATCCGCTTTTTTACCTATCACCAGTTCACCGCAATCTCTGCCGATGCTTTGCGCACCGCCACTGGCTGCGCGCTGCCACAAGTTCCCGCCAACAGAGGGCTGCTCAGCAGTTGCCAGAATCGCCCGCTGCTGTTTAACCAGCCGCTGCACGTACTCCAACCAACGCAGCTCTTCGATTGGGTTTACTGAAATATGGCTGTCCGAGCCAATCGCTATCGCCCCCCCCTCTGCCAGATATTCTGTGGTTGGAAATACCCCGTCCCCCAAGTTGGCTTCCGTAGTCGGGCAGATACCCGCCACCGCTCCCGAGCTGGCCAGAGCCTTGCGCTCAGCTTGTGTCAGATGAGTTGCATGGATCAGACACCAGTGTTTATCCACGTGCTGGTTTTCAAACAACCACTGCACCGGGCGCTTGTTTTGCCAGGCCATGCAGTCATCAACTTCCTGTTGTTGCTCGGCAATATGAATATGTATAGGCGACAGCGGGTCTAACTGTTTAACATGACTGATAGTCTCGTTTAGCAGTTGCTGGTCAGTGGCGCGCAGCGAGTGTGGCGCTATGCCCACCCGTGACTGCGGGTATTTCTTGGAAAGCTCTACACAGTCACTGACTAATCGATTAAATTGCTCTGCATCGTTGAGAAAACGCCGCTGCCCCTGATTCGCCGCTAAAGATCCAAAACCGCTGTAGCGATACAGCACCGGCAGGTGAGTCAGTGCAATACCCGAAGCATTGGCCGCCATAAAAATGCGTTCACTCATTTCGGCAAGGTTTGCGTAACTGCTGCCGTCACTTTGATGATGCAAGTAGTGAAACTCAGCCACGCAGGTATAGCCCGCTTTAAGCATTTCAATGTATAACTGGGTCGCTATCACTTGCGCCTGCTCTGGGGTGACCTGCTGCAAAAAACCGTACATTACTTTGCGCCAGGTCCAGAAACTGTCTTTTCCCTCACTGCCCTGCTCACTCATTCCGGCAAAAGCGCGCTGAAATGCGTGTGAATGACAATTGACCATGCCCGGTATCACTGGTCCGTTTGCCACTTGTGCCTGGCTATCGCGCCCTGAATTGATAGCGACTATCATCCCGTCTTCTATCACTAAGGTCTTGTCTTGCAGCCAACCACTGGGGCTGTAGAGCCTTCTGGCATATAACTTCATGAGGGATCACCAGGCTTTGTCACAGCAGCAAAATCCAGTAAGTGCTGCACTAAGCGGCGCAGTACAAGTTTAACCTGATCCGCATTGCCCTGATGATATTGTTGCTGCGCGCAATCCATATATGTACGCTGCGAAAGCTCAAGCTGAACTGCGTGAATATTCTGCTGTGGCTGTCCATAAGCGCGAGTAATGTAGCCGCCTTTAAAGCGCCCATTGGTTATTTGGCTGTAGGGCGCGGCGTCAAAACTTTGCAGATGCTGTTGCATTTGCTCAGAGCAACTGGCGCCATCTGCGGTGCCTAAATTAAAATCTGGCAAGCTGCCATCAAAAAAACGTGCTACTTCAGAGCGAATTGAGTGGGCATCTAACAAAATTGCCACCCCAAAGCGCTGTCGCATCTGCGTTAAAGTATCGGACAATTGTTGATGGTAGGGCTGCCAGTACTGGCTGATACGCCGCTGTATTTCAGTGTCGTCCGGCTGCTTACCCTGTATATAAATGGCTGAATAATCAAAACACGTAGTAGGGCAAAGTTCAGTGCTCTGTGCACCCGGGTATAAGTTAACCCCCTGTGGATCACGATTGAGGTCGATAACAAATCTGCTGTAGCGAGGTTTGATAGTATAGGCCCCGATCTCATCGGCAAAGTCATATAAAAGATCAATGCACCAATCTGTATCCGGCACACTCAATCCGATCTCGGTCATTGATGCTTGAATCTCTTTGGCTATCACCTCCCCGTTGTGCGGCATACTGATCAATAAAGGTAACCGCCCCTCACTTACCTGACAAACTTGTGTCGACATTCATCCACCTGCTAGGTTGTATATACAATCAAAATAGAATGCAATTCTACAACAATAGACACTGAATTTGTGCATTATTTTGCAACTTTAATTAACTCTGTATAACTTGATAACAATCGCCAGCTCTGTCTCGGTTAATCTGCTATCTGTAGCAGCCAGAGAAACTTGCGACTCAGTAGAGTGATTAATTTTTAGTAACTGCCCCGCCTGCAGTCGCTGAGAATGCCCTGCTACTTGCACTGTTAAACCCGCTTGTAAGGCATAGACAAAAAGTAGATCTGCAGCTGAGCTATCATCAGCCAAAGGCCCGCAATCACTGACAATTTCTACGCTATGTTGTAGGTAATCGCGGGCAGTCATCAGATTAAACATTGTAGCAGGGCGCTTAGAAGCCAGAGCACAGCTAACAGCTTCATCGCCACCAAAAGAAGCCTGAGACATTTTATGCAGTTGTATCTGTTTAGCGGATGCAAAATCTAATTGCACGCTATCTCCCTCTAGCATCACTTGAGTGCGCTGGAAGCCACAAAAGTTAGAGTAGCTACCGTTTTCAGTCAACGTCGCAATGCTCAATCGCCAGCTATGTTTATCCGCAGGTGCATAATCACTGCCTTTAGCTAACTCTATAGTGCTGCCGCGTCCATTTTTCCAGCGCTGTTCAGTAAAATCAGCCGCTGTATATAATCGCACCTTTTGCTTAATATCGTTTTCCATTACAGTCTATTTATTCTCTTATTGATTTTTTAATCTAAGTGTTAAAAATATGAGAAAGTTGCATCCTTTTTCCCGCACAAACGTTATTTGAGGATTGACCATTTTTTCCTCGAGGGAGTTGTATGAAACACCAGTCATCCGAGCTATTTGTACAGTATCAGCGTAAGCTGCTGGCCTTTATTCGCCAAAAAGTAGCCACGCAACAAGATGCAGAAGATATCTTAAGCCAGATATTTGTCAAACTGTTAGAGCAAAAAATAAGCCCGGACAACCCCGTCGCCTGGCTCTATCAAGTGGCAAGAAACGCCATTATCGATCACTATCGCCGCCGTCGGCCAAACGCAGAGCTGCCCGCTGAACTGATTGTAGAAGAACAAGATCGCGACCAATTTCAACAATTTAGTGCCTGCTTGAAACCTATGTTGCAAGCCCTTGATGCCCCCTACAGTGAAGCGTTGTTACTGGCTGATATTCAGGGACTGAAACAGGCACAAGTGGCCGCTCATTTAGGCATCAGCTTGAGCGCTATGAAATCTCGACTGTTGCGGGGGCGCCTGCAGCTACAAAAACTATTGCAACAGTGTTGCCCTGCACAGCGAGATGCACTCAATCAACTGCAGTTTTCTGCATCGAATCTCTCTTGCAAAAATTGTTAAAGGTAAAATCACCAGCATCCATTGCTGCCCCACTGCGTCTGTTTATAAACAAAAACCGACTGGAGAGCACTATGTTAGTCAAGATTTAATCGAGATATTACAGAACAGCCCCGATGCAGCCCTTAATTTTGTTATCGGGATGCCCGGATTAACTCATAAAATTCCAGCCCACCTGCATATTACCGAGATAAAACAATATGCCATTGCGTCTGTAGACTGCGGCGGTAAAGCGCATAACTGGAGTGATACAGTGATACAGATTTGGGCCAAAAGCGCGACGGATGATAGCCACAGAGTCACCACCAGTAAGCTTTAGACATTATCAATAAAGTAGATAAAGTCAGCGCGCTGGACAAATCCAATCCAGTTTCTATCGAATATAAGCATAGCGACGCTTTGGTGTGTCAATACGGCATTAAAGCCTTGCCTGCAGAAACTAAGCGATCAGCTATCTGCTTAAAATTGGTGGACGGCAATACACAATGCAAAGCATCGCGTCATTCTCTAAATACACAAGCTGTCAGTGCAGCCGAAATGAATAGTGTGATCCATTAAACCCGTTCAGCGAGCGATTGCACACTCGCCGAACCTATCCACATCAACTAAAGCTGCTAAGGCTCATCGGGAATTGGCCCCGGTGGCAATTGTTGCTCAACTGTATTCTGCGCTGCCCCAGCCACAGCCTGTTTAGTCGGCTCGTCCAGTGTCTCTAAATTAAGCACTTGAACTTTGACATTTCTCTCGGCCAGACCAATACCATTGGCTTCAAAAGTATCGCGTATCTTGTGGTAGGCCTCGCGTCTGATCACCCACTGCTCGCCCGGGCGGGTCATGAACTTCACCCCCAGCACCATATTAAACTCTTCCATGCGCCGCACCCCCTGGGATTTCAGCGGCTGGATGAAGCAGTGACCAAAATCTTCATTGGTCAGTAACTCTTTACCGATCTTTTTGATCAATTTTTTCACAAGCTTCATGTTGGTATCAAACGGAATGCGAAACTCGAGTTTCATGATCACCCAATCACGGGAGTGATTAGTGATGGCCGATAACTCACCAAAGGGAATCGTATGTACCGCCCCGCGGTGATGGCGAACCCGTAACGAGCGCACCGACATTGACTCTACAGTGCCGCGCAGGTCTCCCACTTCTATATATTCACCTATTCGAAAAGCGTCATCGATCAGATAAAAAATACCTGATACCACATCTTTCACTAAGGTTTGTGCGCCAAAGCCTATGGCTAAACCTATAACACCGGCACCGGCTAGCAGTGGCCCAATATTAAAGCCCAGCGATGCCAGCACACTAAACACAACCATTGAGATCAGTGTCACTATTAACATGCTGCGCAACAGCGGCAACAGTGTCGCCATTCGCGCCTCCGGGCCCGGAGCGTGCCCCTCCTCTGGTGGCTCATAATCTGCCAGGCGTTTGTCTATATAGGTTTTTGCCCAGACCCAGATCAGGTCGGCAATTAACAGCGCCGCGATGATATCTATCGATACAGAAAAGAATTTAGCAGTCATAGAGCTGGAAGAAGACAGCGCAAATAAATTGTGCCCCCAGACAATTGCCAGGGAAAATATGGCGATGACCACCAGCACAAAACGCATTAGTCGACGGGCAATAGGACGATAGTTTTGGTAGGGATGTACTGCGGATTCTTCGTCTTCATCTTCATCTTGTTCAGAATTGGCCTCTTGATCAGCTGAAGGCTTTCCATCCGCTGAGGGCTTTGCATCCGCTGAGGGCTCTGCGTTGGCGGCGGACCTCTGCTCAATGAGATGTTGTCTGACATGCTGATATTTGTGTTCCGCCTGATCAAACAAGTAGTTGATCCAGTTTCTGAACAAATGCGTTAACGGAATTAACAGGCCAATTATAATCAGCGATTTCATTAATACAGGGGTATCTATGGTCCATAGCACATAGATAACAGTGAACATAAATGAGAAATACAGCGTCCAGAATTTACAAATTGCCCTGTTGCCGCTGCCATCGGCATGGGTATTAAACAGCAAATAGATCCGCCACAGGGCAAACTGTGCCACTAGCATTAAGACTAAATTATTGATCAAGTTAATCGACAGCGCAGAGTGACTCAATACTCCACCGGGAACATCTTTAATTAACTGATCAAAGACCGTGGCGACTGCCATATTTAATGCCATTATAAAGATCATAACACCGGCCCAAAAATGTACCCTTTTTGCCTGAGCCCCCGACAGCGGCACTAAACGCAGCTCTTTAAGTTTAGGCGCAAGAAAGAAGCGTGTCACAGTAGTACCTAGGCGCACAGTTAATATTACAATCAATATTTCCAGTACTAAATACTCTACCAGCGAGGGCCAGTTAAATGACAAAAACACCCCAATACTGCCCAGGGCAAAAAAGAACAGACCGGCGAAAGTCAACAGCGCTCTATAAAAAGCAGTCTGAACCCGACTCTTTAGCGATTGCGGTTTTCTCAGTTCCAGTTGCAATAATTTGTAACCACTATACTGAGCGTACAGCCACTCAAGCCCCGCTCCGACAAACAGGAAGATTAAGATGTAGATAATCGCTCTTAAAGTCTCAGTGGTAGACATTTGCGACTGCCACTTTTGCACTATCATCGCCGGTGCCTGAGCAGCTTGATCCCAGGCGACGATTAAGGCTAATTTGCGCTCCCGAATCTGTTGCAATAGCAGGCCAAAACTCTCCCTAAACCCCTGCTGCTGATCAAAATTTTGCTCAGCGTCAGTCGCTGGCATAGATTGCTGCAACCAATCCTGCACTTTGGGATCAGCCAGTAGCCGTTTAAAGTCTTCAATTTCAGTGCTCGGTAGCGACGCCACTTGCGGATCAAGAATACTTTGCTGCGCTGCATAGCTATTATTTATCGATAGTAAACTGACAAAAACAACACTGATGATGACAAACCATTGGCGAAAAATAGTTTTATAAATCATACTGCTTCCCCCTTTTTATCGACGGAGGTTACTTCATTTGTTTCTGGACATTCCGGGCCCTCCTGATCAGCGCAGGGGTGCAGACAATCAGGTTGCACGTCGGCGCTAAGCAAGCGGTGCAGGTGTACTACGCCTGGCCCTGGTCCCGCCTGACAGGCGAGTCTGGTATCTGCTGGACTGCCCAGGCGATCCAGCATTGCCTGCTCCAATTTAGTCGGCACTGTAAGGGTGCTGCTGGATTTAATAATCTGTACCCTACAAGTGCCACAACGACCTTTGCCGTGACACAGGTTAGCGTGCGGCACATCGTTTTGGATGGCTATTTCCAACAGTGTGGGCCCCACCTCTGAGCTGATGATTAAACCGTTGGCGTAGTGGATTTCAACCTTTTCCCGATATTTTCGCAGCCGTATAAAGCGCGCCAAAAACACCCCGATGACCAGTAAAAAATAGCCGAGTATCACCCTCCATTTAACTTCATCTATCGCTTTAGCACTTGCAGCAAACTGCTGCGGGCTCAGTTCAACAGAAGAATCCTCACCGCTGTCCAATTCAGATGTGTCCTGGTAGAGATTTTGGTATTTGTTTTCTATTTGCGCACTGACGCCATATTGATATTGACCGCCCGCTTGCGCTTGTTCATAGCGGGTCACGGCATCGCGGCCCGCCTCGACAAACCCTAGCAGCGCCAAGGTCGGGATAGCCACCGCCAGCGGGTAGATATAAGGCGCCACTGCAGACCACCAAGCTTTAAGTCGCAGCCAGGTAAACAAGCCAATACAGCCGTGGATCCAGACCACGATCAGCAACAATACTTGTCGCAACCCCTCCAGTGGTAAATCTATCCACATTATGGCGAGAAAGCCTGTGAACGTGGGTGCTATGCCTAAAATTTGCTCCCCTGCCTTAATCGCAAACAAGTGCGGTATTAACAGCGGAATAATCATCAGCGATGAGATAAGTTGCACTTTGTCCTGACCGGACATGCGTAAGGTATTTCTAAAATACAGTGAGCGCAACCCCAGCAGCGGATGGATTAACAGCGCTAATACTAAAAGAAGTTCAACCGGAAAACTGGTCCAGAGTACAAAAAAGTAAGGGCGCGAGCTCTCCAAGAGCTCAATCGAGAAGATCCCCAAAGTGAGGTTTAATAAATGAGTAGTGATGAATGCAAATAAGATTAACCCAGAAACAATGCTCAGACTTCTTATCATAGTAACTCCTGTGGCTGGGGAAGTTGGATGGTTCCCGGGCTGTGGCAGTGAATTATTAAATTTATGCTGCCTTTTTGAATAACCAGATTATATGTCATTAGCACTACAGATAGGATTTTAAATAAGTTAAATCGCGATTTCATAGCGGCTGGGGGGTGAAATACAGTTTGAGTTGGAAGCTGGAAATCATGAGCTGCCAGTCGGCAGTTATCCGTTCCAATGGGGAATTATTGAGTTGCAAAGTGTATAGGCAATAAAAATCCCGGGTTGATGGAAATATTCAGAACTGGACTACACTGTAACCATTAATATTGTGTTTATAAATGTAACAATTATGAGGTGGCTATGCTATTTCAAAATATAGATATTCTATGGATTACCTTCTGTGCTGGCATAGTATTTATGATGCAGGCTGGCTTTATGTGCCTCGAGTCCGGTTTGACTCGCAACATGAACTCTATCAACGTGGCAATGAAAAACGTTGCGGATATCTCTCTGGCGTTTTTAGTTTTTTGGCTCTTTGGCTTTGGTCTGATGTTTGGTGAAAGCTATCAGGGAGTTATTGGGGTTTCACTGTTCTTGATAGAACAGCGAGAAATATCTGCAAATGTGCTGACTATGTTTTTGTTCCAGGCCATGTTTTGCGGCGCTGCTGTTACCATCATTTCAGGGGCAATAGCGGAACGCATCAAGTTCTCCTCCTATCTGGTGATTACTCTGGTGATAGCCAGCGTCATTTATCCTGTAGTTGGCCACTGGGTATGGGGAGGGTTGCTAGGGGGGACCTCCGGTTGGCTGGCGGAAAAAGGCTTCATTGATTTTGCAGGTTCTTCCGTCGTACACAGTTTAGGGGGTTGGTCAGCACTGGCTTTACTAATAATTATCGGCCCGCGAAAAAACCGTTTCTTTGCAGATGGTAGGCCCAGAAAAGTTGAACCTAGCAACCTGCCTATGGCAATGCTGGGGGTTCTAATACTCTGGTTTGGTTGGATTGGTTTTAATGGCGGCAGTGTGCTGGCCTTTAATGACTCAGTAGCCAATGTGATTGTCAACACTATGTTGGCGGGGTCCGCAGGTTTGAGCACCGGGCTATTTTTAGAGCGTTGGATCTATAGACATTATTCACCCAAGTCTTGTATCAACGGTGCCTTAGCGGGCTTAGTCGCTGTAACGGCTTCTGCTAACATCGTTTCAGGCACCGACGCCCTTATTATAGGAGCAGTCGGTGCTATTGTCGCACTGGCTTTAGATGTGCTGTTGCTGCGCTTTAAAATAGACGATGCTGTATCCGCGGTGCCGGTACACTTGGGTGCGGGGGTCTGGGGCACCTTTGCCGTGGCGCTATTCGCTAATGATCAGCTTAACAACGGTTTAAATACCTTAGAACAATTGACAATACAAGGCCTGGGAGTCTTGGTCTGTGGTCTCTGGGCATTTGCACTAACCTATATAATCTGCAGCACTATCAACTACTTTCATCCGTTACGCATCAGCGATGCTGTAGAAAATGAAGGACTAGATCTTGCTGAGCATCGTGTCGGTAATGGTGTCTGTGATTTAATTAAAGTGATGTATGCCAATACGCCTAAACAAGCCCACGGCCAAGCGGCGAACACCGGCGAGTATTCGTCAACAAGTCCGGCGTCGAGCCTATACACTCCAGACCTGGATTTAACGGAATTTACCCAGAGGGAAATACAGAGCAATAAAACCCGCTACGAAACCATCGCCAACTTTTCTCCGGTGGGTATCTTTAACTTAGACGCAGAGGGAAAGTGTCTGTTTGTAAATGATATTTGGGAGGGGATATTCGATCTCAGCTATGATGAATGCGTTGGCCAAAATTGGCTCAATTACTCGGGTGACAATAAAGTAATGACCCAGTGGCAAAAGTGGGCCTTAGATATAGTTAGGCAAAAGGAAGTAGGAAGAGAGGAAATTGTCTTTCGCAATGATGGCGAGCAACTGGAAATATATGTGCAAATTCTGCCGGAAATCAGTGACACAGGTACTTTAAAAGGATATGTGGGCACAGTGAGTGATATCACTGAGCGAGTCAGAGAGCTGCTAGAGTTCGAGCGCGGTAATAAGATGGAATCAGCTGATTTTATCAGTGCAGGAATTTCTCATGATCCAGGCGCACCGCTGACAACAGGATCGAATAACAAACAACCCCAAGACACAGTCAGAGACTTTTTATCGCTGCAAAAATTATACACACAATTGATTAATCAAGTGTTATCCGGAAGAAACCCGAACGCCTTGATCAATGAAATTGAAAAACGCTCCAGCGAAAATAACATCGAATTTTTCATGGAACAAATACCCACCTCGATTGAGGAAATTCTGCAGGGAGTAAACAAACCCGCAGAACCTGCCTGAGCTATGCGGCGCTTTCGCCGCATTATTTTTACACTGCTCAGTAAAATAAGATTCCCTAGGCTAAAATAAAGAGCTAGCTGGTTAATCCATCAAGCTACAGAGATTAAAAGAAGCGTCGTCTACGCAGGGGAAGAGCATCACCGCTTCATCGGTCTGTTTGATAATCACTGCACTGTTTGCTCAATAGGGTTCTAATCAGAGCCTCCTAGTATTAGCTTAAGAGCTAAGTGCTAATTTTCCACCTAAACCTATCAGGCAGACACCTACTCCTCTCTCGATCCAGGTTTTGCATCGATCAAACTTAGCTTTAAAGCGCGCATGGGTAAGTAATAGTGCAACAATTGCAAACCAGATCAAGTGTGCTGCTGCGATAAAGAGACCTAGGCAAATTTGCACTATAGCGGGGGTAGCAGGATCGACGACTTGGGTGAAAAGCGCGATGAAAAACAGCGCTGTTTTTGGGTTTAATGCATTGCAGACGAAACCGGTTCTGAACGCTCGCCAATGTGAAGCGCCCTGATCACAGGGCTGCTGTGTTGTTGTTTCAGCATTTTGCACTTGTGTGCGAAAAGAGCAGACGCCCAGCCAAATCAGGTAGGCAGCGCCGCAATATTTCATTGCTTCTAGCAGCCACAGTGCCTCTGCTAACACATAGCCTAAGCCTAATAAGGTATAGACAATGTGCACACTGACGCCCGCGGCGATGCCTGCGGCTGTTGCCAGACCGCTCTGGCGACCATGCATTAAACTGTTCTTAGTAGTAACAGCAAAGTCGGGACCTGGGCTGATTACCGCCAAAACTGTGATTATGCCGATCATTGCCAGCTGCGTTTCCCATTGCATCATGTGTTTAACCTTTTAAGTGAAATTAGTGGAGCTATTATCTATTGATTTAGCCTGGAAAAAAACGCAATATAATTACTCTTTATTGTGAGGTTTATTCACAGATATGAAAAACACTAACCTGCCACCGATGGGCCCCTTAATCAATTTCAGTAAAGCGGCAGAGCACCAAAGCTTTACTAAAGCCGCGCAGGAGTTAAATTTAACACATGGTGCTATAAGCCGTTCAGTTCAGCAATTGGAACAGTATTTTGGATTTCCGTTATTTCAACGTCGAAACAGACGTATTTATCTCACAGATAAAGGTCAATTCTTTGCCGCCAAAGTGGCCACGCTTCTAGCGGAATTAGAACTGACCTGCGAGCAAATGAGCATACAGAGCAACGGCTCAAGCCTGGCGGTCTCATGCGAACCCTCACTGGCGATGCGCTGGCTAATGCCAAGACTTAAGCATTTTAATGATCAATTCGCCGCTATAGATGTGCACTTATCAACTGCAGGAGGCCCGGTTGATCTGGCGGCGCAAAATTTGCATCTGGCTATTCGCCGCTCTGATTTTCAAAGCCCTGCAGATTACTGGGTCACTCCCTTGGGACGAGAGCGCATTGGCTTGGTATGTCACCCCAATTATTGGGCCCGCAATTGTGATAAATCAATGACCTTACTGCATACACGCACCCGCCCTGCTGCCTGGTCAGATTGGCTGCGCCTATCTGATCAGGCTATCGATAGGTCTAAAGAGCAATATTTTGATCACTTTTATTTCAGTTTACAGGCGGCTGTCGCAGGCCTGGGTTTAGCCATTGGCCCTGAACATTTAGTGGCCGATGATATTGACAATGGCCATTTGCTGGCGCCTTTTGGTTTTGTCGAAACCCGTACAGAATATGTAGCTTTGTCGCTGCAGAACCCGCAGCGGGTCGGCTATTTGCATGACTTTGTCAGTTGGCTGCAGAGAGAGTTCGGTTAAAAGTTAAAAGTCGGAAGTTGGAAGTTGGAAGTCGGCAGCCAGATCAGAAAAAGGCGTGAGGTGTGAGGTGTGAGGTGTGAGGTGTGAGGTGTGAGGTGTGAGCGGCTAGTATTAGATCTAAGATGCTGTTAGCAACGGCGCATATACTAATAAGTATAATTATCGGACGGCTTTTTCTTTTGTATCATAGTCAGACAGTGTACATCAGCCGGCAATTTGGGAAATATCAACTAAAGAGATGCTGGCTTGAAGAGCTCAGCGGTGTCATTTAGCCCAGTGATCAAGCTATCACTGCGCTAATTTGTTTGCCCTGCAGTGCTATAGAAGGTTAACAATGAACGCATTTGAGAGATACCTCCCTCAGATAATTAAGAGTTTAAAAGCAACTTACGGTACCGATTTTTTCAATAGTTTAACTTTACAGTTAAATCAGGTCATTGGTGCTGATTACACTTTTATCGCCAAATTAGACGCAAAGAGGAACACTTCCAGAACCATTAGTCTGGTTGCTAAAGGGGAAGTATTAGACAATTTTGAATACTCTCTGCACAACACCCCTTGCGCCGATGTCAGTGGCGATGCTGTTTGTATTCACCCGCAAAATATCTCACTTTTGTACCCTGATGATCTACTGCTGGTAGAGATGGGTATTGAAGGCTACATAGGCACCCCCCTACAGGACTCCGAGGGCTGTGTAACTGGTATTGTAGTAGCGCTGTATAAAAATAAAATTGAAGACGCGGATTTTATTGCCTCACTGTTTGAGCTGTTTTCCGGGAGAATTTCGGCGGAGATAGAGCGCGAGGAAAAACAACAGCAACTGACTAAATTAAATGCAACCCTAGAAGAAAAAGTGCAACACAGAACCGCTGAATTATCAGACTCAATCGAGAATCTATTATTTACCCAAGATCAGCTTATCGAGCAGGAAAAAATGGCCTCACTCGGTGGCCTGGTCGCCGGGGTCGCCCATGAGATCAATACCCCCCTTGGGGTCGCTGTTTTAAGCAGTTCAATTATTAAAGAGACACTCTTTAAACTCTCAGCCCAGTTGAATAAAAACACACTGTCTAAATCGGAGCTGGAGAATGGCTTACATAAAATCAAAGAAATAGAGCGCTCTATGTCTCAGAATCTTTCTAAGGCCGCAACACTGGTCAGGAGTTTTAAACAAGTTGCCGTTGACTCAAACAACGATGACTTAGCAACGTTAGACCTCACACTCTGGCTATCTGGATTAGTGGCAAGTTTAAAGCCGACGCTGAGCAACCAGAACATAACTATAGCCACAAAACTGCCTAATAAAAAACTGCGCTTTATTACTTACCCTGCGCACTTATCTCAAGTCATTACCAACATCGTCTCCAACTGCGCAATGCACGCTTTTGATCAGTGCCAGGCGTCACACATCCACCAGATACAGATAACATTAAAGACGCAAAAAAGCGGCGTTTTACTGTCAATCGGTGATAACGGTATGGGGATAACAGAAGATATTAAGCGGCATATGTTTGAGCCATTTTATACCACTAAGAGAGGCAAAGGTGGAACAGGTCTGGGATTGAGCATTGTTAATAATATTGTAAAAAGCGCTTTAAATGGCGAACTAATAGTTCACTCATCTGCAGCGCAAGGCACTACATTTGAGCTATATTTGCCCTCTAGGGTGTGATTTCCTATTACTTGAGCAGTAAAGTTAAGTCATTGCAGTGCATCGCTAATACTTGCAGGCACTGCTGGCTATTTTTAATAGTGAACCACCTTAAAGCCTTATTGCGCGGCGGCCAGTACATTGGTTTTACTGTCATCGATAAAACAGCTTCACTGGCCTTACAGCCGACCATTTGCGGTGCAGCAGCAAAAATCTCTCGATCAGGTTTGGCACTGTCCAGTTTTGATGAGTTGGCGATATGATCATAATGAGCACTTAATCCGGCGGCAGCCAAATCAGCATCCAGGCGATCTGTGGCATTAGTGATCAATAGTTACCGCTCTTCCTCGCGTAAAGTAAGCACTTCATAGCCGCTATCAGTGACTAAAATGGTATGCTCCCACTGTGCTGAGAGTTTTTTATCTTTAGTGACGACTGTCCAGCCATCTTTTTTGGTTTTAATCTTGGCCTTGCCCTGATTTATCATGGGCTCGATTGTGAAAGTCATTCCCGGTGTTAGTATCATGCCGGTGCCCGCCTGGCCATAGTGCAATATATTTGGCTCCTCGTGCATATCCCGGCCGATGCCATGGCCACAGTACTCCCGAACTATAGTGTAACCCGCCGCTTGCGCGTGGCGCTGTATCGCTGCACCTATATCGCCGATTGTCGCTCCCGGCTTAACCACTTTAATGCCCTGCCACATCGCTTCATAAGTGCTCTTTACTAACAGTTTCGCCGCACTGCTGACGCCGTCAAGCTGATACATTTTACTGGAATCAGCGATAAATCCATTTTTCTCCAGGGTGATATCAACATTGATAATGTCAGTATTTTTTAGAAATTTATTGGCGTGAGGTACACCGTGACAGACCACTTCATTGATCGAAGTATTCAGTGAATACTGATAATCGTACTGACCTTTACTGGCAGGTCGTGCCTGCAGCTCGTTGACGATAAACTCTTCCACTTTATCGTTGATCGCCATGGTTGAAATACCCACCTGGATATAATCATCTAACATGGCAAACACTTGCGCCAGCAACTTCCCACTGTGGCGCATCAGGGCTATTTCAGCCTCGGTCTTGATAATGACAGTAGGGTAGCTACTCAAGGATCACATCCTCAAGCGCCACTTTTTCTTTACGCAATTGCTGCTGCATTATCTCGGTGAAAGTTAAATGCGGATTTATCTCCGCTAACATGCCCGTTTTAATCCAAAATTCCGCCTGAGAATTTATAGACCTGGACATTACACTGCTGGATTTTCTGATTTCATCGTGCAGTGAATCAGAAATTTTGACGATCCCCATTGATACTACCTTTATACGCTTTATATATAATTTGTAACGGACTATATATAAAACGTATATAGATGGCAATCTATAATTTGGTTAAGCTTGCTTATGTCTGTAATTACAAATTGAGACTGAGACTGGGTCTCATGACCATTTTAAACGCTCTACGCCACACCTTACCTGGGCTGCGGGGGATTTTCTGGTTTGTCAGAAATGCCAAATTAAAATTTTCGTGAGATTTTGCGTTGAAATTGTATGCTTCCTAACCTTCTTGTCTGGATAAATATGCACAACATTATGTAGTAGTATTTGAAATTAGCCTACAAGAATTCGGTAGTTGGCTGTTTGTAATAATTTATGTTCGATCCTCCCCCTTTAATCTGACATGAAGCAATGTTCGATATGGCTGGGTTGACACAAAACTGCCGTTTCAAAATTCCTACTGGTAGGCTTTGAGAACTAAATATTGGTGTAGCAAACTAGGGGATTACCAGTTGTACGATCCATTAAGACTTGGATCTCAGAATATATAAGTAAATTGAAATATATTCAGTTCCAATTTACTGAAGCCTAATTACCTGTAAATAACTCAAACACATCAATTTATAGCTATGATTGAACGACTATTACACTTTTGTGACAGCGATTTCTAAGTTTCAATCTGCCCGAGTTCTCAAGGCAGTGTGTTGGTTTTAGTTTCAGTGGAATTTTTTCCAGTGGCGTGAAACTCTACAGCCCTTATGTTATTTAGGGTTTGATATTCAGTAAGTATTATTATCGACAGGAGTGCGTAGCTAACAGCCAATAGCTCATGGACACAAGTACCTCCATAGCGCCCTTGTTTCGCGACGATCAAGGGGCAGCGGGAATCTTCGGAGTTAAAAAATTCATCTATTATCTCTTTGGTTCCTTCAAGCCTTAACCAATCAGCAGGTTGGGCGGCTTCTAATTTAAACTCTAGAGTGTAAGTTGGTCTTGTACGCTTTGTCATATTGTCACCTAAAGAACTAGGAGGTGCATAATAACACCTCTATTTAGATGGCCAAATTCAATGTACCACTACAGGGTCATGAATCTTTCCTTTCAGACGAGATTACTGAAAACCCATATCAGATCAATATTTACTATTTTCCCAAACGCAAAAATAGCGCTAAATCCTTAACTTACTATTTTGAACAGCAAGGTTATCTTGTAAAAATGCTTAAGGCCTCAGAACTAAAGAATTCACATGCAACCAAATACTCACCATCACACTTTTTTTTCAATAGAGAGGATTTCGGCCTGGCAATGGATATAAAGTCTGAGATGGGACAAGTACTGGGTTATCCTATTAGCGCATATAAATTTAGTGTTTCACAAAGTATTCCTTCAATGATAATTATTTTTACAGAGGCAGAGGTCGACGGAGTGGGAGTGGGAGTGGGAGTGGGAGAATATGCTCTTAACGCTCATGAACATAAATAAAGTACTAACTAAATTGTGGTATTGCTGTGTTATCGCCAAGTAGCTAGCGTCTGCTATGTGTCAGGTTTTGCCGTTATCCAGGCTGAGTTACGAACGCTGAATCTTTGGTTAGCGATGACGGCTGTCGGCCAATAGCGGCCATTCTTCTACTGATAGAATCACACGCTTTAGATTGAAAGCGTGCGGTTTTGATGCTTTAACTTATGTATTACAGGTATTGGCTTGTGTACTCCAGATACGCGTT
>MAAB01029404.1_pt1 | contig 18570 bp, 20 predicted proteins | sample 1115991 | NCBI WGS metagenome assembly MAAB01 (sample SAMN04961124, study PRJNA320927) | seawater metagenome | isolation source: sample BD02T18 sea water enriched with oil for 18 days | place: USA:Gulf of Mexico | collected 2013-07-27
CTTATCTATCAAAGCAAAAGATCAAGCTGACGAACGTGAAGCAATGGATAACCTAAACCAAGTAGAAGAAACTGGTTTAAGTGCTATGGCTGCAGCGTTTAAAAACGCTAAAAACTAATTTTCCCTAACCGGAAATAGTTTTACTTTGCAATGGTGCTGTAATTATTGCAGCAGGTGGAAAGAGTATTTATCACTATCGTGGTGATACTCTTTTCTTATTTTTAACGCCATTGGCGGAGCCAACGTTTACTACAATTATTTTTATTAGTAATGTTGCGCGGTGCTAGGTAAATACTGAGAGGTCAAAATGACTAAGTCAGAACTTATTGAAAAATTAGCCGATAAATTAAGTCATTTATCCGCTAAAGAAGTGGAAAAATCTATAAAAGAAATTTTAGAATTAATGGCGCAATCCTTATCAAAAGGAGAGCGAATTGAAATTCGAGGTTTTGGTAGTTTTTCATTACACTATCGTGCACCACGCGTTGGTAGAAATCCTAAAACTGGTGAATCGGTTGAGTTAAGCGGTAAATACGTTCCTCACTTTAAGCCAGGTAAAGAGTTACGTGAAAGAGTTAATCTTTCTGTAGCATAAATTGCAAAGCTAACTAAAAAATTAGATAATAAACGGCATGTTAACCATGCCGTTTTTTTTTGGGCATAATTTTAGCAATAACTTGATAAGGCTGGCCATAGTGCGATTATATTTAACACTCTTTTTAATTTTAGTTTTACTGGCCGTTGCATTTATTTTTGGTAGCCAAAACGATCAGTTACTTACCTTAAATTATTTAGTTGCACGTACCCAAGTAACGGTAGCCGCAGCGGTGAGTTTATTTACCGGGCTGGGATTCCTACTCGGTTTATTAGTCACTATTTTATGGCGTATAGTACGAAAAAGTAAAAAAGCACTCGCTAAAAATAGATCTCAGGAAAAATAGTTTTATAAGCTTTTCTCCTATTCACACTTTATAACTTGTCTCAAGAGCACTAATGATTGAATTACTCTTTTTATTACTCCCGGTTGCCATGGCTTATGGCTGGTTCATGGGACGTAATAGTATTAAGCAAAACCAGCAAACAGCAAAACAAGATCTTTCGATAAAATATTCTACCGGCTTAAATTACTTATTATCTAATCAGCAAGATAAAGCCATCGACTCACTTCTTGATGCGCTAAAAGTAGAAGACGATAGTGTAGAAGCACATTTTGCTATGGCGAATTTATTTCGTAAACGTGGCGAATTAGACCGAGCATTAAAAGTTCATGAACATCTTGTCAGACTTAATCATTTACCCACTAAAGATAAACAACAGGCTGTTTTTGAGTTAGGAAAAGATTTCCTTAGCGCTGGTTTATATGACCGCGCAGAAACCATGTTCACAAAATTATTAAAATCAAAAGATTACGGTCTAAAATCTTTAACGTATTTATTGAAAATATTTCAATCGACAAAGGATTGGCAGCAGGGCATAGATCGACAAAAATTAATCGTAAAATATAATGACAAAAGATCATTACATACATTAGCTAATTTTTATTGTGAATTAGCAACAACGGCTTTTGAAAAAGATCAATTTATCAAAGTGATTGAACTACTAGAGCAAGCACTGATACTCGATCCCAATTCATGTCGTGCCAACTGGCTGATGGCAAAAATTTATGAAAACCATCAGCAATGTGAATTAGCTGCTAAGTGTTATCAAGCCATCTATCATCAAGATAATGAGTTCTTTCCAGACGTTATCGAACCCATGTTAGCTTGTTATACACGATTAGATGAACTGGATGAATTCTATGCCTTTATTAAAAAGGTTTATGATGAAACAGCAAGTTCAAGTGCTTTAATTTGTTACCTTACCCATGTTGAAAAAAAACATGGTAGGAAAAAAGCGTTAGAGTTTATTTTGTCAGCATTAAAACGTAGACCAACAATTCGTGGCTTTGAGCATTTTGTTAATATGCAAATTAATCAAGTCCAAGTCGATGTCAATGATGATAGTTTAGACTTAATTAAAGAATTAATTGGTGAATATTTGAAGGTTAAACATAGGTATGATTGCCGTAGCTGTGGTTTTAATAGCCAAATTCATTACTGGTCTTGTCCATCCTGTCATGAATGGGAACAATTAAAACCCATCCGTGGCCTAGAAGGGGAATAATAATCCCTTTCTTTGTTGTAAAGATTAATAGCGGCATCAAAAGTACTCACTGACCTTCGTCAGCTCCGTGCTATTTCTTTGCCCTTTAACCTTACAACGTTGAAACGAATCATTATTAGTTTTAAATAGTAACTCTAATAACTAGCTTGAATTTTAGTTAGCTACTAATACCAAATTAATTGTCATTCCCGAAGTTGCTTATCGGGAATCTATTGTATGAAATACAGGAATTTCCATGAACGATCCAAAAGTAGTAGTCGCCTTAGATTTTGATAAAAAAGCTGATGCTTTGTCATTTGTAGATAGAATTGAGCCAACGGATGCCCGCTTGAAAGTTGGCAAAGAAATGTTCACTTATTTTGGTCCTGAATTTGTTAAGCAATTAACAGGCAAGGGCTTTGATGTCTTTCTTGATTTAAAATTTCACGATATTCCTAATACGGTTGCTAAAGCGGTTACCGCTGCGGCAGATTTAGGGGTTTGGATGGTCAATGTTCACGCCAGTGGTGGCAGTCAAATGATGAGTAAAGCGAAGCAAGCGCTTGATAGTTACGGCCAAGATGCCCCCTTGTTAATTGCTGTTACCGTGTTAACAAGTATGAATGAAGCAGACTTACGTGGTTTAGGTATTAATAAAACACCTGCGGAGCAAGTTGAATTTTTAGCAAGCTTAACTAAGCAAAGTGGCTTAGATGGTGTGGTTTGCTCTGCGTGGGAAGCTGAACAATTAAAGAGAGATCTCGGTAAAGAGTTTAAGTTGATAACTCCTGGAATCAGACCAGCAGGCTCAGCACAAGACGATCAACATCGCATTATGACACCTAAAGAAGCGATGGATGTTGGTGTTGACTATTTGGTGATCGGACGCCCAATTACCAAAGCTGTTGATCCTCAACTAGTATTACAACAAATTAATGCTTCAATTCGTTAGATCATGAGTGAGCTCTAATGACATTGATAACGCGTTAGCAAAAAAAGACAAAAAAAAGCTAGATTAAAAATCTAGCTTTTTTGTTTGTCTCATATGGACAGGTCAAACGCTTATCGAAAATTATTTTTCGTATTGGTTGATGAAGGCAACTAAATCTAATACCTTATTTGAATAACCAATTTCATTATCGTACCAAGAAACCACTTTAACGAAAGTATCTGTTAGTGAGATACCTGCTGTAGCGTCAAACACTGAAGTACATGTTTCACCGATAAAGTCATTAGAAACAACCGCATCTTCAGTGTAATCTAAAATACCTTTTAATTCGCCTTCAGCAGCAGCACTCATTGCTTGACAAATTTCAGCGTAGGTAGCTGGTTTTTTCAAGTTAACCGTTAAATCAACCACTGATACATCAGGTGTTGGTACGCGAAATGCCATACCAGTTAATTTACCATTTAATTCTGGAATAACTTTACCAACAGCTTTTGCTGCACCCGTTGATGAAGGAATAATATTTTGTCCTGCACCACGACCACCACGCCAATCTTTAGCTGAAGGACTATCAACTGTTTTTTGCGTTGCTGTTGTCGCATGAATTGTAGTCATCAAGCCATCTTGTATGCCCCAATTATCATTCAGTACTTTAGCAATAGGGGCTAAACAGTTAGTAGTACATGAAGCATTAGATACAATATCTTGACCATCATACTTGTCTAAGTTAACACCACAAACAAACATCGGGGTATCATCTTTAGATGGTGCGCTTAGTACAACTTGTTTAGCACCGGCAGTAATATGTTTACGAGCAGTTTCATCTGTTAGGAATAAACCTGTAGCTTCAACTACAACATCTGTATCAATTTCATTCCACTTTAAGTCTTCTGGATTACGTTCAGCTGTTACACGTACAACATTACCGTTAACAACTAATGATCCGTCTACAACATCAACAGTGCCATTAAAACGGCCATGTGTTGAATCATACTTCAACATATATGCCATATACTCGATATCCATTAAATCGTTGATACCAACAATCTCAATGTCATCACGCGCTGCAGCAGCTCTAAATACAAAACGACCAATACGGCCAAAACCGTTAATACCAACTTTAATTTTCATGGGTAACCTCTTAATTTCATTATGTAGTAAAATTACATCATTTTGAGATTATTACAAGATAAATATGGGTTTTTTGACTGTATATTTCATAAATTAGGTAATGTTTTGTATAAACTACTAAATTACTCGTTTTAAACTCACTTTTTTCCCAATTTGTACAAAAAAATCAGATAGCATGGTAGAATGCGCAAAATTTTGAAGAATAGTTTACTGACTGAGACTATTGAACTTATTTAATATAGGATAAATATTTATGACACAAGATAAAATTTTGTGTGACATTGGCTTTATTGGCTTAGGTGTTATGGGTAAAAACCTGGTACTTAATTTAGCGGATAATGGTTTTAATATTGCAGCATTCGATTTAAGTGATGAAAAAGTTCAAGCGGTCATCGCTCAAGATGAAACAGAAAACACAACGGATACACCACGCGTTTATGGCTGCTCTTCTTATACCGAGTTGTTATCACAACTTAAAGCGCCACACCTTATTGTATTGAGTGTTCCAGCTGGTGCACCTGTAGACCAAGTATGTGAAAACTTGATTGGCGCAGGTATTCAGCCAGACGATATCATCATCGATACCGGCAATAGTTTATGGGTAGATACAGTCGCGAGAGAAGAAAAATACAAAAGTAATTTTCTATTATTTTCTTCTGCTGTTTCAGGTGGAGAAGTGGGTGCTCGTTTTGGTCCATCATTAATGCCAAGTGGCTCTCCGTATGCATGGGCGCGAGTTAAGCCTATTTGGGAAGCCATCGCGGCTAAAGTTGATGCAAAAACTGGAAAACCTATTGAGCGTACTCAACCAGGCCAAGTTATCACTGAAGGTGAACCTTGCGCGGCATATATTGGCCCAGCGGGAGCCGGTCATTATGTGAAAATGGTTCACAACGGTATTGAATATGCGGATATGCAAATTATCTGTGAAGCCTATCATGTATTAAAAACGGGCTTGAATTTAAGCTGTGATGAAATTGCTGATATTTTCTCTACATGGAATGATGGTCCCCTAGATAGCTACTTGATGGAGATATCTGTTGAAGTATTACGTCATAAATCATCAGACACCAATACACCACTTGTTGACTTGATTTTAGATAAAGCTGGGCAAAAAGGTACAGGTCTGTGGACTGCTATGAGTAGTTTAGAAGTCGGTTGTCCTGCGCCGACCATTGCTCAAGCTGTTTATGCTCGTTCAATTTCTTCGTTTAAAGAACTAAGAACTCAAGCATCAACATTACTTGGTGGTCCACAGCAAGCCGCTTTGTCATCAGCAGAGCAGCAACAAGTTATTGATCAATTACATGATGCAATGTACTGCGCTAAAATTTGTGCTTATGCGCAAGGTTTTCAGTTAATGAAACTTGCAGCAAAAGAGCATGGTTGGACGTTAGATTTTTCAAGTATTGCTAAAATATGGCGCGCAGGTTGTATCATTCGTGCAGCATTCTTACAGTCGATATCGAATGCTTATCAACGTAATGAAAACTTAGATAACTTATTACTTGATGATTATTTTGCTAAAGAGCTTAATGAGCGTCAACAGAATTGGCGTAAAGCAATTTGTCATGCAACAATGCAGGGCGTACCTATAGGGGCTTTATCCTCTTCACTTGCTTATTATGATTCAATGCGTAGTGCAACATTACCAGCTAATCTTTTGCAAGGTCAGAGAGATTTCTTTGGTGCTCATACGTTTGAACGTATTGATAAACCAGCCGGTAAAAAATATCATGTGCTATGGTCAACAAAGGGTAAAGAGACTATTCAAGTTGATGCATAGAAGTTAATACAAAGGATAAAATAATGAGCACTAATGATGATTATAAAGATAAACTAAGTGATGCGGCTTATAAAGTATGTCGATTAGCTGCAACGGAGCAACCCTTTAGCGGTATTTATAATGATCATTGGCTGCAAGGTTACTATCATTGGCTGCAAGGTTACTATCATTGTGCCTGTTGTAATGAGCCTTTGTTTAGTAGTGAGCATAAATTTGATGCTGGCTGTGGCTGGCCTAGCTTTTTTGCTGCTATTGAAACTAAAGTTGCCTATAAATCTGATGACTCTCTTCATATGCAACGTATTGAGATCCAGTGTGATAAATGCCAATCTCATTTAGGGCATGTTTTTGATGATGGGCCAAAACCTACAGGTAAGCGTTATTGTGTTAATTCACTTAGCTTGAAATTCCAACCTGAATAAATCCACCTATATTGGGTAAAATAAGTCTACGTGCTTATTTTACCCTTCATACTAGTTAGTAACTCGGGCTAGTAAACTGTCCGGCTTCAATTTTAGATAACGTAGTCTCTGCCACTTTATCAAGAAAATTAGCATCTAATTTCTTTCCTTGTTGATAATTATCTAGGCTAGCTTCGATCATTTTATCTGGTTTTTCCAATGAAAGCTGGTAGGTACGTAACCAAATATAAGCCTGTTTATATTGTTTGTTCTGAGTGAAAATTGTAGCTAGTGTTTGTAATATTTCAGGGGCGAGTGTGGTTCCTGGTTCGTGCAGCTCTAACGCTCGGTATAATAATCCTAATGTTTTTGTACGATTACGTTTTATGTAATAGGTTGCTAAATGATATTGCGCAGTAGAGTTTTCAACTATATCAGAGCCCTCTAATTTCAAAAATTCTGCTAGAGCTAAATCATTAGACTCCCTTGACCAATAATAATAGAGTAGGTGAGGGTGTTTAGAGTTACTATTTTGCTCGGACAATAGCGCCAAATTAGCCTTAGCTTTAAATAAATTTTCTTTTCTAAGTGTCGTTTTTTCCTTTAATTTGATATGTTGAATTTGAGAAGCCAGTGACATACATTTTATGTAACCTTCATAAGCAACCATTAAACTATATTTATCACCATCAAGATTCTCATTCTGAACCTTGATTCTGTTTAATGCCACATCTATTCGCTGAACTTTACACCAACTATCTTGACCAAATTCATTGCATATCTCCGCATTATCATTGCAAAGTTGCGTTAAGTTGACACCATCCTCGCAACCATTGAGAAGAAGTAATAAGGCAGATACTCCAAACCCTACTATATAGTTAAATTTTAACGTTTTTATTTTTCTAAAATTATTCATAAAAATACCAAAAAGTTTTTTGTAACCTATGGAGAAATCTTTCATACTCAATTACAATACGCCTGTAATACCAAACGGATTAACTCTCGCTAAGTGAGTAATAAATTAGTTCGCTTGGTATTAATACTCTCAACTAGCTATTATCGTACTTAGTACCCTATGATAATAGCCTACTGTTTAATTGACTGAAATAAAAGGTTTAAGTAATGACTTCTCATCTTGAGGAAACGTATCAAGCAAGCTGGCAAGAACGTCAAACGTTCGCTGAAAACATGCAACCAATTATTGGGCAGCTTTTTCGCAACAAAGGCATTGAAATTTTAGTGTACGGTCGTCCACTATTAAATGCCTCTTCTATTGATATTATTAAAGCACACAAATCTGTTGCTCTCCATGAAGAAAGTAAATTGCGTTTACGTGAAAGTTTCCCTTTTGTAGAAGCTATCAACAAAATGGATTTAGCACCTGCGCGCATCGATGTAGGTAAATTAGCGTATAGCTACTTATATCTTGGTCAAGCAAATGACCTATCAATTGAGCAATACTTAGATAAAGAATTATCAGCAGAAAGCCGTGAAAATTCAGATCAAAAAAGTCAAGACGTAGTACTTTACGGTTTTGGTCGCATCGGTCGTCTTTTAGCGCGTCTATTAATAGAGCGTGCAGGGCCTAATGCTAAATTAAATCTTCGTGCTATCGTTTTACGCCCTAGTAAAGGTGGTGATGATTTAGAGAAACGCGCAAGTTTATTACGTCGTGATTCCGTTCACGGTGCCTTTAACGGTAGCATTACTATCGATAAAGAAAATAATGTAATCAAAGCCAATGGCGCTTTTATCAAAGTTATCTATGCAAAATCACCAGCAGAAGTTGATTATACCGAACATGGTATAAGCGACGCATTAGTTGTTGATAACACGGGTATCTGGACTGACGAAGATGGTTTAGGCCAGCATTTAAAATCTAAAGGTGTTGCTAAAGTATTATTAACAGCCCCAGCTAAAGGCGATATCAAAAACATCGTTTATGGTGTTAACCAAGACATGATTTTAGCCTCTGATAAAATCATCTCGGCTGCTAGTTGTACAACGAATGCAATAACGCCAGTACTTAAAGCGCTTAATGATCAATACGGTATTCGTAATGGCCATGTTGAAACTATTCATTCATATACGAACGATCAAAACCTAATTGATAACTACCATCCAGCGCCTCGTCGTGGACGTAGTGCTCCTCTTAATATGGTTATCAGTACTACTGGTGCTGCAAAAGCAGTAGCTAAAGCATTACCTGAGCTTAAAGGCTTATTAACAGGTAACGCAATTCGTGTTCCAACGCCTAATGTTTCAATGGCTATCATGAACTTAAATTTGAAGAAAGCGACAGATAAAGCATCGTTAAATGATTATTTACGTAATATTTCATTAAACTCACCGTTGCAAAATCAAATTGATTACACTGCTTCTACTGAAATAGTTTCTACTGATTTAGTCGGTTCACGTTACGCTGGTGTTGTTGATTCACAAGCAACAATTGTAGATGGTGACCGCGCTGTATTATACGTTTGGTATGACAATGAATTTGGCTATAGCTGTCAAGTTGTACAAGTCATGCTTGAAATGTCTGGCATTACAGTACCAAGCTTACCGTTAAGATAAACTTAGCTTGAGTTAGTTGGCTTATTAAAAAGCGCATATTATTTAATAATATGCGCTTTTTTGATCTGATGACAACTTGATTTTTTATTCTAATAGTTAGCTATTGAGAGTAACGCTGAGGTTACATATATAAAGTAGCGTAGGTAAGCAGTAATTAAATTATTATTTAACTCAAGTTTTTAAACGTTTGGTCGATAATACAGTATGGGTCATCATTTATAAGTTGAGTTTATGTCTATCAGTGTCGGTCAAAATAGTTCACCTGCAGCGCAAGAAACTTCTGGTGCGGAGTTGCTCACTGCAGCGCTGTCTAAGAGACAGCAAGAGGTTGAAGGGAAAATGGCATTACAGCTAATACAGTCGGCAAGCGTAGCTAATTTACCAGCACCGTCGGGTAACAGTGGCTTTAATGTTAACATCAAAGTGTAATTGACCCATAGTTATAGCTTGTTTCTGTGTTTACGTTTAAATACAACGAGCAGGCTTTGGTAATCCCGCGTACTTAGTGGCTTGTTTTGCGGGTCCTTCAGGGAATAATTTATATAAATATCGACTGCTCGCTTTATCTTCACCAAATTCACTTTTCATTGCCTTAGTTAATGCACGAATAGCAGGAGAGGTGTTGTATGTTAAATAAAACTGCCTAACAAAATCTATAACTTCCCAGTGAGCATCTGTTAGTTCAAACTCATCATGTTTTGCCATAACAAGCGCTAGTTCTTTTTTCCACAATAGATGGTCAAGTAAATAACCTTGTTTATCTGTTGAAATTATATTGCCTTCAAAGTTTAATGTTACTGCCATGTGATCACTTTTGTATGGTTAAAGGTTAATTCTACAACATCGCTCATTTCGATATGCTGCACCGCTGCTGAGATTTCAATAGCTCTGGCCTGAGCATGACGGGTGATTACATTAATACTCAGTGTACCATCGACTCGTTTGATTAAACTATCCATCAAAGAATGTTTAAGGTTATAACAACCATCATCCATTAATACGATAGAATCTTGATGATCTAACACGCTTAAACATTGTGCGAAGTCATTGGTGGCAAAAGCTGATTGCCTCACTAAATGTAAAGTGCTCATGTGTGTTCCTTATAGTTAAAATCTAAGTACATGCTGGTGTCTATTAAGCGCCAATCCAAACTCAATACTCGACAGTACTTGCACATCACCAATATGAAATTTTTCTTCAAGCTGTCGATTAACTAATGACTGTTGGCATACATAGATATCTTCAATGTCGTAGAATTCAAAAGCTGAGAATGTTTTCAAATAATCTTTAATCGATACTAAGCGAGCATCTTGATCAGCAATCAACTGGTAAACGCCATCACCTTGAAAAAATAACGATACCTTCTGCTCAAAAGAGCCAAATATTAGCGCCACATCAAGCGCATCTTTGCCATGATTACTACTAAAAGGCGCTTTGCTATTAATAATAGCCAGACCATTGCTTGGTGGTAAATCATTTTTCTCTTGTGTATATGATGAGGTCATTAAAACTGTACCAAGCGTGCTGCTTTTGTCGTTAATTCAACTAATTCACCTAAACCTGACACGGTAAATGCTTCATTTACCTGATCATTATCTATTGAATCACAAGCTATACCGCGTTTTTCAGCGGCAGTAATACATATATGCAAGGGTAATTGATATTCTTTGTTCAAGCGTTGCCAATGTTCTATTGCCTGATATTCATCACTGGCAATGCTAATGTCTTTATTCGCGTGCATAGCACCATCTTGATAGAAGAACACACCAATAACATTGATACCAGCGACTAAGGCTGCCTCAACATAGGTTAATGCTGAGATAGTTAAATGGCTATAAGGGGGAGTAGTTACTACTACGGCAAGAGTTTTCACAATACATCCAAACCATAAAGGAAATAAAGAACATTAAGGGATAAAGCAGCTCAAAAAAAAGCCCCGCAATTGCGAGGCTTTTTATTATAAAACATTATAAATGATTATAATGTTTTATACCGTAAATTTTTAATATTTACTAATCGTCGCTACCAAGTACACCTAATAAACTCAATAAATGTACAAAGATATTGTAGATGTTTAGGTATAAAGAAACTGTGGCACGAATGTAGTTACGTTCACCACCATTAATTATACGGCTAGTATCATACAAAATTAAACCAGACATAATCATGATAACTGCAGCACTAATAGCGAGCGAAAGAGCAGGGATTGCGAAGAAGAAGTTAGCAACCATTGCTATTACCACAACAATCAAACCAACCATTAAAAAGCCACCCATAAACGAGAAGTCTTTTTTACTGGTTAGCGCATAACCTGAAAGTGCGAAAAATATTAATGCGGTTCCGCCAAGCGCTTGCATTATCATCGCAGGTCCGCCAGGCATTGCTGCATAAGCGCTTAGCATAGGACCTAAAGAGGCACCCATTAAACCGGTAAAAGCAAAAATCCAATAAACACCACTAGCAGAATCAGCTTTTTTGTTTACCACAAACATTAAACCGAATGCGACTAACATCATAATAAGCGCTGCACCGTGTGGTAGGTTCATTGCCATTGAAACACCCGCTGTTACTGCACTAAACGCTAGCGTCATAGATAACAACATATAAGTATTCTTCAATACTTTATTAATTTCTATTGCCGAGCTTTGACTCGCCGTTTGAAAACCCATATTAGATTGCATAAAACTTCCTTAAGAATTTAATTCTAATTACTTGTTATAAGCTAAGATAAGGTCATTTTAGATAAGTTCAAGTTTTTATTATTTATATAACTGACTTACGCTAACTTATTACCTTATGACATATTATGGCATGGTGATTTTTAAAATACCATGCTTAGCTTTGTATAAAGCTGGCATTAATTTGTTTTCTTTTGTAACGAACAATGAAACGACTTCACTTAATTAAAGGACTAAATACGAACTGAGTCTCTATTTGGTTAATGCTGAAACCACTTTAGCCCTAATGCTTGATAACTGTTTATAATCTCTTGTTTTCTTTTACAGTCATTACTGTGATCGTTAATTAAGCCTGATGCTTGTAGATGAGCATAAATAGTGGTTGATCCAACAAATTTAAAGCCTCGTTTCTTTAAATCTTTACTTAGCTTATCTGAAATAGGGGAGGTAGCAGGGTAATCAGCCAGTTGAGTTATATTACTGACTTGCACTTTGTTATCAACAAATGCCCAAATATAGTTAATAAAGCTACCAAACTCTTCTTGTATAGCAATAAAGCACTTCGCATTGTTAACCGTTGCAGAAATTTTACCTTTATGACGGATAATACTGGCGTCGAGTACCAAGCGTTCTTCATCGGCTAAAGTGTATTGGGCGACTTTAGTTACATCAAAGTTCGCAAACGCTTTCCTATAACCCTCACGTCTTTTTAAAATAGTGTACCAACTTAAACCCGCTTGCGCAGATTCAAGAACGAGATACTCAAACATTTTATTATCTTTAAGAACAGGCACACCCCATTCCTCGTCATGGTATTTTACATAGTCTAGCTTAGTGGTGTCCAACCAAGGGCAACGGCAGGTACTGTCTACTGTCATTGTATAATTCTTCCTAAATTTATCTGAATTGTTTGAAAACAAAGCAAGCTGTTTGTTTTTTTTACAAACAAACTCAATAATGGCATAAATACTAAAATAGTGCTTTACAACTTAACAGAGAGACTTTAATATCCGCCTCGTTCTCAAGCAAGCATTGTTTTACAAGCTTATTTGTTAACTTCAGGTGAGATGGCTGAGTGGTCGAAAGCACCGGTCTTGAAAACCGGCAAGGGTTTGTAGCCCTTCTAGAGTTCAAATCTCTATCTCACCGCCACATTATAAAGAATGGCTGATAGATATATTAGCGGTTTTGTTTTAAAAAGTTTAAAGGTAGGGAAGAGTATTCTTTTCTATTTAATAGTCACAGGTGAGATGGCTGAGTGGTCGAAAGCACCGGTCTTGAAAACCGGCAAGGGTTTGTAGCCCTTCTAGAGTTCAAATCTCTATCTCACCGCCACATTAAGAAAGCCCGTTAATCGAAAGGTTATCGGGTTTTTTGCTTTACAAATTGTCATAACTTCTTAATATCAGTTTTAGTTAAAATACCTTTGCTATTAAGTTGGTTAAACACATCGCTACACTTCAATTTAATATGTTCTCTTAATAAGCGAACGGCCGGTGTTATAGATTGCCTACTTGGGCAAATAAGCCATAGTTCAGTTGGTTTAGGCACAAACTCCGATAGTATTGGGACAACACGTTTATTAAGTAAATCATACGACATATCTAAACTCGACTTTGTTGCGATGCCTTTACCGTTTACACACCAGCGCCTAACCAGTTCAGCATCATTCGAAGCGCGATTACTTAGCATCTTTACTTTAATTGGCTTTTCTTTGTGGGAGAACTCCCAAACATCGTGGATAATGTCATGCAGTTGATATAAAAGTCCGTTATGAGTGGTCAATTCATTAGGGTGTTCAGGTAACCCATTCTTTTCTAAGTATTCAGTTGTTGCACAAATTACTCGCGGTACGTTACAAATCTTAAAACCATATAGGTTCACATCATTCGGCGTACCATAGCGCAAAGCAATATCAACAGGATCTCGATAGAAGTCGATAGTACTATCACTGATATGCAACTTCACTCTAATCCCTGCATGAGCCTGCATAAATTCATCAAGCCAAGGTAAAATTAAATTACGGCCTAAATCAGAGGGGACAGAAATTCTTAGTTCACCATCAATGATATCTAAATCATCTTTAATATTCTGTTGAGCTAGATTAAGTAATTGCAACGCTTGCTCGCAGTTTGGAAGGTATTTTTCCCCCGCAACTGAAAGCCTTAAATGCCGAGTTGTTCGTATAAACAACTCAATCCCAAGTTTACGCTCAACTCGTTTAATAGCTGCACTTGCTGTTGCTGTGCTCAAATCTAAACTCTCTGCCGCTGCGGTAATACTGCGAAATTCAGCAACTTTTAAAATAACATTAAGGTCTTCTAATAACATGATTGTCAATTTTTATTTGATAATGATTCAATTATTATGCTGTTTTTCTTTCGTTAATCAAGTTCTATAATTATTCCCAAGTTAACGAACCCCTTAATTAAACACTTTAAATTAATAATGTTAAAACAGAGGAATATGATTATGAAAGCAATTGGCTACAAACAATCCTTACCTATCAGTAATCCAGAATCATTAATTGATATAGAACTACCACAACCGAAGGCTTCAGGACATGACTTATTAGTACGCATTAAGTCAATAGCGGTTAATCCTGTTGATTACAAAATCCGCCAAAATGTTGCCCCCGAGGACAATAAATACAAAGTACTTGGCTGGGATGCTGTTGGTGAAGTCATTGCCATAGGTGACTTGGTGACCCATTTTAAACCCGGTGATAAGGTCTTCTATGCAGGCGATTTGAACCGCCAGGGCGGCAATGCAGAATTTCAATTAGTGGATGAACGACTTGTTGGCAATAAACCAAAAAGTTTGTCAGATAGTGAAGCTGCCGCATTACCATTAACCGCAATTACTGCATGGGAATTATTATTCGAACGTTTAGCTATTAAACAACAGCAACCAGACTTAAAAAAGCAGTCAAACGATATCATATTAATTATTGGTGCTGCTGGCGGAGTCGGCTCTATACTCGTTCAATTGGCCAGTGTATTAACAGGTGCAACCGTTATCGCTACAGCCTCTCGCGAAAGCTCTGCAAAGTGGGTAAAAAAATTGGGTGCTGATTATGTTATAGATCATTCAAAACCATTAGTTGAGCAAATTGAACAATTAGCAATAGGACAAGTAACACATGTCGCTAGCTTAACGCATACAGACTCATACCTAGATAGTTATGTTGAACTGTTGGCACCCATGGGAAAAATCGCCTTAATTGATGATCCTAAATCGCTTGATATCAGTAAGCTTAAACTTAAAAGTTTGTCACTGCACTGGGAGTTTATGTTTACCCGCTCAATGTTTAAAACCGATGATATTAACGAACAGCATCATTTACTTAATAAGGTGAGTGATTTGATTGACCAAGGTTATATCCAAACAACGGTTGGTAAAAATTTAGGGACAATTAATTCAACAAATTTAAGAGCGGCTCATAAAGAGCTTGAATCAGGAAGTTCAATCGGAAAAATAGTGTTAGAAGGTTTCTAAATTTAACATTTAAATAGTAAATAAACTCAATAAAAAACCAAAGGAAATATGATGACTCATTTAACAATTGTAGCAAACATTAAAGCCAGTGCAGACAAAGTAGATTTAGTGAAAGCCGAACTTTTAAAGCTCATTGATATTACACGTTCTGAAGAGGGGTGTATTAACTACGACTTGCATCAAGATAACGACAACCCAGCTCATTTTATGTTTTACGAAAACTGGAAGACACGTGAATTATGGCAAACACATATGGCTAATCAGCATTTGGCTGACTATATGGCTGCAACGGAAGGTTGTGTTGAAGAATTCACTCTAAACGAAATGATGGTCATCAATGCTTAATCATATTCAGGTTATCTGCTACTGCTAAGCTATTGTTGCTTTTAGTTGAATCTACATACCATGAGCAACCAGTTATAGTTAATATGGGCATTACAATTTTAACTATAATTGGAGGAGTGCTCTAGTTTTGACAATACATTACTCTAATGGCCATTTTATTGAATAAAACCAGTGCCCATACTCGTCCCATTCTGCCCGCCACATACTAAAAAACCGCTAATCGAAAGATTAACGGGCTTTTTGCTTTCAGCTTATAAAAAAGAGATAGGGTTTGTAGCGCAACACCTTTATCAGAGTTCGCATCTCTATCATACCGCCACATATAGAAAACCCGTTAATCGAAAGATTAGCGGTTTTTTTGCTTTTGCGATATATAGAATAGTAAAATGGTTTGTAGTCCACACTTACAGTAGAGTTAAAACCTTTATTTCACCGCCACCTCCTGAAAAACCGCATCTTCTACGTAGTTTTCAGGATACTCATCATAAAATTTATTCGATTATCAATAAGTTGTCTAAAGTGATATAAAAGTCATATAAAACAGAAACGAGCATAAATAATGATAAAAAAGAAAAATAACATGTTAAAAAATATCCGAGGGTTGTGTCTTGTTTTATCGACACTTATCTTTGCAACAAACCTTATGGCTGACGATAAAGTATCAGTAAACGCGGATAAAAAATTAGAGCAGCTGATTGCACAGCATTGGGATTATTCGATGAAAGAAAGTCCTTTATCAGCAACATCAGAAGGTATCAGCAAATATAATCATTTACTCAACCGAGTATCAAAAATTGATAATGATAGGCGACTTGCCGCGGAGACAAAATTACTGAGTCAATTAGTAAAAATTGATCCTGTGCAATTGTCTGACTCCAACCGAATAAATCACCAACTATTTAAGTGGGTGATTGAAGGCTCTATAGAAAGTTACCAACTTAATTTATCACGTATTCCACTCAATACTTTTTATAGTTTTTTTCTACAAGTATTAAGTATGAGTAATGGTTTACCGATGAATACCGCGAAAGATTATAACGATTACATTGCAAGAATTAACGAGATACCACGCTATTTTAATGAAAACATAACCAACATGCGTGAAGGTATTAATACCAATTTTACCCTGCCAAAAATTGTTGTTGAAGGTATTCTTCCTACGGTACAAGCACAGATATATGAAAAACCAACGGATAGTAGTCTTTACAAACCTTTTGTGAAAATGAGCACTAAAATATCAGACAAAGAACAAGAACAACTTAGAGCATCTGCCAAGCAAGCCATATCACAATCCGCAATACCTGCTTTTAGAACATTTGCCGAGTTTTTCGGCGGAGAATATTTACAGGCAGCTACAATAACGCTTGGCGCAGAGCAAATGAATAACGGTAAAGCTTATTATGCTTCTCAAATTAAAAAATATACGACATTACCGAATATAACGGCTAAAGAAATACACCAAACGGGACTGAGTGAAGTAAAACGCATCCGAGCAGAAATGCTTGAAATAATAAAAGAGACAAAGTTTGAAGGATCATTTGAAGAATTTACCCAATACCTGCGAACAGACCCTCAGTTTTACGCAAAAACACCGAAAGATTTGCTAAAAGAAGCAGCGTATATTGCTAAACGCATTGACTATATTATGCCAGAATATTTTAAAACCTTACCTCGTCTGCCTTATGGTGTTATTGCTGTGCCAAAAGAAATAGCTCCCAATTATACTACCGCGTCCTATAATTCAGCCGTTGTAGGTGGAACACGTGGTGGCGCTTATTGGCTAAATACTTATCAACTTGACCAACGACCATTGTATGAACTTACCGCGTTAACATTACATGAATCAGTACCAGGACATCATCACCAATCGGCTATATCCAGTGAATTGAAAAATGTGCCTAAATTCCGTTTAGGTTTGTATTTTAGTGCTTATGGTGAAGGTTGGGGATTATATTCTGAGAAGTTAGGTGTTGAAATGGGCTTATATGATACTCCTTATGATGATTTTGGTAGATTAAGTTATGAAATGTGGCGCGCTTGTCGCTTAGTTATTGATACAGGAATACATGCAATGAAATGGAGTCGACAACAAGGAATAGACTTCTTATCAAGTAATACCTCATTATCACCAACGAATGTTAGATCTGAAGTAGACCGTTATATATCATGGCCTGGTCAGGCACTTTCATATAAATTGGGTGAATTACACATTTGGAAGTTAAGAAAAAAGGCAGAAAAATCATTAGGGAAACAATTTGATTTACGTGAATTTCATGATGCTTTATTGAGTAATGGTGCATTGCCATTGGCTATGGTTGAAGCTGAAATAGATCGATACATCGCTTTAAACAAAAAATAATAAAGAGTACCCATTCTACTCGCCATATTAAGAAAACCGTAATTTTAACGAGTAGCGGTTTTTTTTTGATTGAATTTGATACGTTGAATGGTAACGGGTATATAATATGCGGCATATGTACTCATAACTTATACCAAGTTGGTTAAGTTCTTTCCCACTCAGCGAGAATTAAAAGGTTTAGAGGCAATGCATTGATTGTAGAGAATGGTTATTCCCTTATCAAAATCAATAAAGCAGCATATAAACCTTTTAAACTCGCCCCTTGGGAGCTCATTGATAAACTGATAACATCACAAAATTAATAAAATATAGAATTACTATGTTTAACAAATCTTGTTTGTTTTAAGCTCATCAATGTAGCTCTGAGTAGGGAAGAAATTTAATCAAATTGGTATTATTATTTATCACGGAATTCACATGAATTTACAACAAGCTTTATTGGCAATAGGTGATACTCAAGACAACGAATTACCTATTACCGGCCTCGAAGTGGTTAAAGAAAATTGGTCAGAATTTTATCCTGAATTAGTACGGTTGATTGATCAATTTATCGCAGATGATACCTCGTTAACCGACGAGCAGCAGACCATTTTATTTTTTGGTACGTTATTATTAGCGGAATTAAAATATTCTCCAGCGTTAGAAAAGTGTTTGCAGTTATTTGCACGTAGCGATACGTTTTTAACGCCTCTAGAAGCTGTATTTGGCGA
>MAAB01029287.1_pt1 | contig 18515 bp, 14 predicted proteins | sample 1115991 | NCBI WGS metagenome assembly MAAB01 (sample SAMN04961124, study PRJNA320927) | seawater metagenome | isolation source: sample BD02T18 sea water enriched with oil for 18 days | place: USA:Gulf of Mexico | collected 2013-07-27
TTATTTTCCAATACAAAAAGAGCTGAAAATTTTACTCAGCAAATCATCACTGGTGAATTCGCCGGTAATTTGATCTAACTCCAGCTGACAAATACGTAACTCTTCAGCCAGAATTTCACCAGCAACATAAGACTCTAGTTGTTCTAATCCTACGATTAAGTGTTGATGAGTATTGTCTAAAGCGGTTAAATGACGTCTTCTAGCCATAAACCCCCCTTCAGTGCTACCTTGGTAACCCATAATTGATTTTAAGTGTTCTTTTAAGCTGTCAACGCCTGAGCCCGTTTTTGCTGATAAAGTCACTGCGGTATGATTTGTTTTATTATTATCCGTAAATTCAGTTAGTCCTATATTGGCTTGATCAATTGATTGATTAAGGTCTACTTTGTTTCTTACCAATGTTAGGCCGATATTGTTTGGGAGTTTTTCAAAAAATTCAGGATAGTAATTTTTAATATCTTGTTCATCTTCTAAAATACTATGGTTTTCACTTGCATCAACCATTAATAAGACCCTATCAGCTTGTTTTATTTCCTGCCAAGCACGCTCAATACCTATTTGTTCAACTATATCATCACTATCACGTAAGCCAGCAGTATCAATAATGTGTAGTGGCATTCCATCAATGTGGATTTGTTCTGTGAGTACGTCACGGGTTGTGCCTGCAATATCGGTGACAATTGCGCTGTCTTTTCCGCTTAAAGCGTTTAATAAACTTGACTTACCAGCATTGGGCTTACCTGCAATAACAACTCGCATGCCTTCACGAATAATGCTGCCTTGCTGAGCTTGTTTACGGACATCTTCAACTTTGTTGATGATAGCTTTAAGATCAGTAACTATTTTTTTGTCGGCAAGAAAGTCTATTTCTTCTTCTGGAAAATCAATGGCCGCTTCAACGTACATGCGCAAATGAATAATACTTTCTACCATTTCATTTACTAATTTAGAAAAATCACCTTGGAGTGAGTGCAGGGCAGACCGCGCTGCTTGCTCTGAACTGGAATTTATTAAATCAGCAATTGCTTCGGCTTGCGTTAAATCGAGTTTATCATTTAAAAAAGCTTGTTCACTAAACTCTCCTGGCTTTGCCATAATCACATTAGGTAAGGCTAGAATAGCTTTGAGTAGCATGTCTAAAATGACAGGGCCACCATGACCTTGAAATTCGATAACATCTTCGCCAGTAAATGAATTAGGCGATTGAAAGTACAAAGCAATGCCTTGATCTAGTACTTCATTGTTAGCATTTGAAAAAGATAAATACTCAGCTTTTCTTATTTCAGGTACTTTGCCTAAAATTGCTTGTGCAACATTTTTTGCTTCGGGTCCTGAAACACGAATAATACCTACACCGCCACGACCTGGTGCAGTAGCTTGTGCTGCAATAGTTGACTTTCCAATAGATAATGATGTCATTGATTTAGACCTAAAAAATCTGAGTGATAGAATGGGCATTATACCAACTCTATTTAGCTTCAACTAACAAAAAAGCGACTCCTTTTTCAAGAAATCGCTTTTATAAGAGTTTAGTTTATTCGAAACATGTTACTCGTAACGGTTATTTTTCTTTTGCTAATTTTTTCTTTTCAATACCGCTAAAAATTATTTTCATTTGAGCAATTGAAATCAAGTTACTAATAAACCAATAAAGTACTAGTCCAGATGGGAACCATGCCATAAATATTGAGAAAACAACGGGCATATATTGCATTATTTTTTGTTGCATCGGATCTTGTACTGTCATCGGTTGCATTTTTTGCATTACATACATGCTTACACCCATTAATACAGGTAATACATAATATGGGTCCATTGCTGATAAATCTTGAATCCAAAAAATAAATGGAGCATGTCTTAATTCAACACTTTCTAAAAATACCCAATAAAGCGCTAGGAAAATAGGCATTTGTAATAGTAATGGTAAACACCCACCAGCAGGGTTTACTTTTTCTTTACGGTACATTTCCATAGTGGCTTGTGACATTTTTTGTCTATCATCACCAAAACGTTCTTTTAGCTGTGCCATTTTAGGTGCTAACTCACGCATTTTAGCCATAGAGGTATATTGCGCTTTAGTAAGTGGGTACATACCACCTTTAACAATTAAGGTGATAATAATGATTGCAACACCCCAGTTAGTTACATAACTTTGAATGGTAAGTAGTAACCAGAAAAGTGGTTGGCTAATCATAAACAAAAAGCCGTAATCAATGGTTAAATCCAAGTTAGGTGCTATTTTTTCTAACACTTCTTGATCTTTAGGGCCAATATAAAAAATGGCTGATGTATGACCTTCTTGACCCGCATCAATAGTGATGGCAGGTGCTTTAAAACCTATAACTGCTTCTTGGTTGTTGCTGAAATTAGTATAAAGTTGATTGTTCTCTGTTGCATTTGGCACCCAAGCAGAAACAAAATAATGCTCAAGCATCGCAACCCAACCACCGGGTGTGGTTTTGTTTAAATTAGCTTCGGCAATATCATCAAAGTCATATTTTTCATAACGATCTTCGTTAGTAGAGAAAGCTGCACCACGATAGGTTGGTAACATACCTGATGACGTATCAGTAAGGGTTGACTGTTTAAGTTGACCATACATTTGTACTGAAACACTATTGCTTGTGTTGTTTTTGATTACATAATCAACACCAACACTGTAATTGCCAGCAGTAAATGAAAAACGCTTTGTTACGATAAGGCCATTATTGTCTTGAAAAGTTAAATCAACTGTTAAGTTTTCACCCGTTAATTCATAGTTACTTTGAACACTGCTATAAATTGGACGACCTTTAATTATTCTATCAACACCGTTAGCACCGGTTAAACCTGATTGAGCAACATATTTTTGATTTCCATTTTGCATAACCGTATAGGGAATGCCATTTCCTTGCTCGGTATCAAATTTAAGTAACTTAGCTTCGACTATATCACCACCTTGCGTATTAATTTTTAGTCGTAAAGTATCAGTGGTTACACTTATTAGTTTTGCACTTGAAGCAGCCTCTTTTGCAATGGGTGCTGATGAATCAGTTGATTCAGGAACAAACTCTGCATCTGAATTTTGTTCATTATTGGCACCTTGACTAATCGTTGGTTGTTCAACTGCTGGCGAATTTTCTAATTGCCACTGACTAAAAAGTAAGTAAGTAACAACCATAAGCGCAATAAAAAGCAGACTGCGTTGAGATTCCATAAGATTTATTTCTCTTGTTTTTGGGTTGGCACGAGGTTATTTCCTCCTGCATATAATTATTTGTGTTAAGTGCGCAGCATTTTAATACACGTTTCACCGCAAACCAACTCTCTTTTAGTATTAGATACTAAAAATTGATTTACTTTCGATTGCACTAGTATTATTTTTCTTTGTTTAATGGTGGAACTGGATCATCACCACCGTCATTTAACGGATGGCATTTCAAAATACGCTTACTTGTTAACCAACCACCTTTTATAACACCAAAACGTTCTATTGCTTGACTTGCATAGCATGAGCAGGTTGGATTGAATCGACAATTTGATCCCAATATAGGACTAATAAAACGCTGATAACCTTTTATACAAGTTATCGCTAGTTTTTGTGGCGCTGAATTATTTTTCGCCATATTTTTTCTAATTGTTGGTTGATTTCATTATTGTCGAGTTGATCTATGCCTGACTTTACCATAACCACCATATCGATAGCAGGTAAATCATGCTGATTTAAACGAAAGCTTTCTCTAATAATTCTTTTTATACGATTTCGTTGAACCGCGAGCTTTACGCGTTTTTTAGCTATAGCTAGACCGAGACGATTATTTTTGTTTGAATCATCAGATAAATATGTTGGAGTAATTAGTATAGTAAAGTGGCGAGAGCCAAATTTGATAGGTTTTTTAAATACAGATTGAAAGTGACCGGGAGTCAACAGACGTGACTCCCGATTAAATTCATAAGTAACCTGATTGGTTACCATCTTAATTCTATTTCTTACTAAGAAAAATAATTAAGATTAAGCACTAAGACGTACACGGCCTTTGGCACGGCGACGAGCTATAACAGCACGGCCATTTTTAGTTGCCATACGAGCACGGAATCCGTGGTTACGCTTACGCTTTAATACGCTAGGTTGAAATGTTCTTTTCATTTTTGAGCATACAGGTCTAAAAAAAGAGGGCGAATTCTAAATCTAACTCGTCTTGTTGTCAATGTTTAATCTACTATTATTTGCAAAAGATCCTCGCACGATCCTTTTGATCTTAACAAGACAGTCTTATGTATATAATAACGCTGTAGGTAAATTTAATAAAAATATCCACAGGCTTATTTCACAATATTATTTTTTATCAACTTTACAGTCTTTTTTACTCACATAAGTAAATAAACTAAGCAATTTTTTTTAGCGATATTTTATTCTAAAAAATTACCAATAAGCCAGTTAAATTGGCCTTTAGCCATTTATTATTAAAATAATGAATAATAAATGGCTGTCAATATTGCACTTGTGGATAAGTATAGAGATAATGGCAACACATAATAAAAAATATCCGTTGTTTTACTTTTTCAGGTCAGATATTTTCCTGTATTTTTAAGCGATGATCTTATTGTGCACATTCATAGTTTTACTCTTTGTTAAAATGAGAATGCGGGCAACAAGCGGATAAAAATTTTTCCTTTGGAGTTTTGGTTGGAACATTCTCTTTGGCAGCGATGCCTTTCTGTTCTTCAAGAAGAATTGCCAGCACAGCAGTTTAGTATGTGGATTCGTCCATTACAGTGCGTTGTTACAGATAACATATTGACACTCTATGCACCAAATCGCTTTGTTTTGGACTGGGTTCGTGATAAATATGTTAATAGAATCAATGAATTGATTACAATGACCGATGGTGAAGATTCTTACCTTTTACGTTTTGATGTTGGAAGTAAACCTCTAAATACAACAGTTCAAAAAAAATCATCAGCTTCTGGAAGCGCAAATTTCAGTTTAAATAATAAAGCAGTTCCTGTCTCTGAAGCCGAAACTAACTTACCAAAAAAAGCGAATGTTAGGGTTAAATATACTTTTGATAATTTTGTTGAAGGGAAGTCGAACCAATTAGCAAGAGCTGCAGCTTCGCAAGTCGCTGATAATCCTGGTGCAGCTTATAATCCACTTTTTATTTATGGTGGCACAGGTTTAGGTAAAACTCACTTATTACACGCTGTTGGTAATGGTATTTTACAAAATAACCCCAGCGCTAAAATTGCTTATATGCATTCTGAGCGCTTTGTACAAGATATGGTAAAAGCACTACAAAACAATTCGATGGAGAAATTTAAACAATATTATCGAAGTGTTGATGCTTTGCTTATTGATGATATTCAATTTTTTGCAGGTAAAGATAGAACTCAAGAAGAGTTTTTCCACACATTTAATGCGTTACTCGAGGGTAATCAACAAATTATTTTAACGAGTGACCGTTATCCTAAAGAAGTTGCAGTCGAAGATCGTTTGAAATCTCGTTTTGGTTGGGGATTAACTATTGCTATAGAGCCTCCCGAATTAGAAACACGTGTTGCTATTTTAAAAAGAAAAGCACAAGAAAGTAATATAAATTTAGCGGATGAAGTCGCTTTCTTCATTGCAAAACGTTTACGTTCGAATGTACGTGAATTGGAGGGGGCACTCAATCGTGTAATAGCTAATGCTAATTTTACAGGTAGGGCTATTACAATTGACTTTGTTCGAGAAGCATTGAGGGATTTATTAGCTTTACAAGACAAGTTAGTTACTATTGATAATATCCAACGAACAGTGGCAGAATATTACAAGATTAAAGTAGCTGATTTACTCTCTAAACGAAGAAATAGATCTGTCGCTAGACCTAGACAGCTAGCAATGGCATTATCTAAGGAATTAACTAACCATAGTTTACCTGAAATAGGGGATGCTTTTGGTGGAAGAGATCATACAACTGTACTTCATGCTTGTCGTAAAGTTAAGTCTTTACGAGAGGAACTACATGATATTAAAGAAGATTATTCTAATTTGATCAGAACTTTATCTTCTTAGTATTTGATGTATTGTTTCATTAAATGTATAGATTTACTTAAATATTAAATTCAAATAATAATAAATTTGCTGATAAGCAGGAACATAGATGAAATTTTCACTTAATAGAGAATTATTACTTAAACCATTATTGTTAGTTTCAGGTGCTGTTGAACGTAAAAGCACTTTACCTATTTTAGGAAATATTCTTTTTGATGTTAAAGGGCAATCTTTAACCTTGACTGCTACCGATTTAGAACTCGAGATGGTTGCGCATACAGAATTAGAGAATCAAGGAGAAGATGGGAAAATTACTATTCCAGCTCGTAAGTTACTTGATATTTGTAAGAGCTTACCTGAAAATTCTTTACTTAACTTTAATGCTGAAGGTGATAGCGTTAAATTAAGTTCTGGTCGAAGCCGATATTCTTTGTCTACGCTATCTGCTGATGACTTTCCAAATATTGAAGAATGGACAGGAGATGTTGAATTTAAATTGCTGAAATCTGAGTTACTTCGTTTGATTGAAAGCACGCATTTTTCAATGGCAAACCAAGATGTTCGTTATTACTTAAACGGTATGTCCATTGAAAGTGAAGGAAATGAAATACGCTCTGTTGCCACAGATGGTCATCGCTTGGCTATATGTAAAATTTCTAATGAATCTTTAAGTTTGCCTGCAAGACAAGTTATTGTTCCTCGTAAGGGAATATTAGAAATAATTCGTTTACTTGCTCCTGTTGATGAAGAAGTTCAAGTTTACCTTGGTTCTAATCATATCCGTATTATTGATACAGAATTTTCTTTTACTAGTAAATTGGTAGATGGACGCTTTCCTGATTATCGTCGTGTTTTACCGCGTAATGGAGACAAGATTTTCGTAACGGATAAAGAACAATTACGTCAGGTGTTATCTCGAGCTTCAATTTTGTCTAATGAAAAGTTTAAAGGAGTTCGCCTAAACTTTTCTAATTCATTATTAAAAATTACAGCCAATAACCCTGAGCAAGAACAAGCAGAAGAAGAGTTAGAAATTGATTTTCCGTATGAAGAATTAGAAATAGGCTTTAATGTTAGTTATGTACTTGACGTACTTAGCGCAATTAAAGATGAGCAGGTTAAGTTTACGTTAGCCGATGCTAATTCAAGCGTAGTAATAGAAGGTGCTGATACAGGCGAAGCTCTCTATGTTGTTATGCCAATGCGTTTGTAGTTTTGTTTAATATTGAAATTTACTAAATGAGCGTTGCAAAATTAATTACCCAAAACTTTCGTAATTTGAATGATGTAGCTTTTAACTTTCATCCAGAATTAAATTTTTTTGTTGGTGATAATGGTAGTGGTAAGAGTAGTATATTAGAAGCCCTTTTTTTTCTGGGTCATGGAAAGTCTTTCCGTACAAGCAAAGTAGATGCGCTCGCTTGCCATGGAAAAAGCGATTTTGTAGTTAGTGTAAAAGACAGTAAAAATTGTCAATTAGGATTGAGCCGAGATATTAGTTCTGGTGTCACTAAGATTAAAATTGATGGTGAACATCATTCTCGTTTGTCTGTTTTAGCAAAGAACATAGCGATACAGATAGTTACCCCAGAAAGTTTTAAATTATTTTTTGGTGGTCCCAAAGAGCGGAGACGTTTTATCGATCTTGGTATGTTTCACGTGAAACATACCTTTTCGAAACAATGGAAGAATTTTAATCGAGTTTTAAAACAGCGGAACGCTTGCATACGATTGAATGTAAATTCTAACGAATCAAGTTCTATGTTGTCATATTGGACCGAACAGTTCTGTCAAATGTCCAATGAAGTTGCATTAGTGAGACGCGAATATACTTCGGCACTAATAACAGAGTTAGATGTTTGGCTTGCAATTTTACTTCCAGACTTGATAAGTAGGGTATCGGTACAATATTTACAGGGCTGGCCGCAAAAAAAAGAATTACAGGATGTGTTGGTTAGTAATCAAGAAAGAGAAGCAAGTTATGGTTACAGTTTATATGGAGCTCATAAATTTGATGTTAAATTTTTTCTTGATAAGCAAACCTTAGAGACACAGTTGTCACGAGGACAGCAAAAGTTGTTTTTACTGGCATTAACTTTCGCTCAGGCTAAATTGATCGAGAGAGTTAATCGAGTAAAACCAATTTTATTGATAGATGATATCGGGGCAGAATTAGATAATAATTCTCGCATAGCTTTATCAACTGCTTTAAATAAGTTAGATTGCCAAGTTGTTATTACCGCAATTGAAAGTAATGTTTTATCACCTTTTTTTGAAAGCTTTAGTTTCAACTCAAGTAGTGACAATGACAATACCTTCGTTGAAAGCGAGAGTAACAAGGCAAAAAGTACAGAATATTATAAAGTGTTTCACGTGAAACATGGCGAAATATCAGAGATGTATCCAGACGATTCTGAATAAACAATCAGAAAAGCAATTGAATAGGCTGAAACTATGACAGTAGAAAATGAATATAGCTCGTCCAGTATTAAAGTACTAAAAGGACTTGATGCAGTACGAAAAAGACCAGGCATGTATATTGGTGACACAGATGATGGCACGGGTTTACATCACATGGTCTTTGAGGTTTTAGATAACTCAATTGATGAAGCTTTAGCAGGTCACTGTAGTGATATTATCGTTACTATACATTTAGACGGTTCAGTTTCTGTTATAGATGATGGTCGAGGTATTCCAACAGAAATTCATCCTGAAGAGGGTGTTTCAGCGGCTGAAGTTATCATGACGGTGTTGCATGCTGGTGGTAAGTTTGGTGGTGAAGATTCTGGATATAAAGTATCTGGTGGTCTTCATGGCGTTGGTATATCAGTGGTAAATGCTTTAAGTAGTAAGTTAAAACTGAATATTCGTCGTGATGGTAAATTATATGAGCAGTATTATCATATAGGTGAACCTGAAGCACCATTAGCTGTTGTTGGTGAAAGTGATAAAACAGGTACAGAAGTACGTTTTTGGCCGAGTACAGAAACATTTTCAGACGTGTTATTCCACTACGACTTATTAGTGAAGCGAATTCGTGAATTATCATTCCTAAACTCTGGTGTATCAATTCGATTGATTGATGAACGAGAAGAAGGTAGAGAAGATCACTTTAAGTTTGATGGTGGTATTCAAGCCTTCGTTGATTATTTAAATACTAATAAAACGCCTGTAAACGAAGAGATTTTCTATTTTGATTTAGAACGTGAAGATGGCATTGTTGTTGAAGTTGCTATGCAATGGAATGATGGTTTCCAAGAGAGTATTCACTGTTTTACCAATAATATTCCTCAACGAGATGGTGGTACTCACTTAAGTGGTTTTCGTACCGCATTAACTCGTACGTTAAATAGTTATATGGTAAAAGAAGGTCTTAATAAAACGAAGAAAGGCGGCAGCACAGAAACCAATGCATCGGGTGATGATGCTCGTGAAGGTTTAACGGCAGTTATTTCTGTCAAAGTACCCGATCCAAAATTCTCATCTCAAACAAAAGATAAATTAGTTTCTTCAGAAGTAAAAACTGCTGTTGAGCAAGCTATGGGCGAAAAACTAGGTGAATATTTATTAGAAAAGCCCTCTGTAGCTCGTACTATTATTATGAAAATTGTAGATGCAGCTAGAGCGCGTGAAGCAGCGCGTAAAGCACGTGAGATGACACGTCGTAAAGGTGCATTAGATATTGCTGGCTTACCAGGGAAACTAGCCGATTGTCAGGAAAAAGACCCTGCGCTTTCTGAACTATATATTGTGGAAGGGGACTCTGCTGGCGGTTCAGCCAAGCAGGGACGTAATCGTAAAAACCAAGCTATATTACCGTTGAAAGGTAAAATTTTAAACGTAGAAAAAGCACGTTTTGATAAAATGATTTCTTCACAAGAAGTGGGAACATTAATTACGGCATTAGGTTGTGGCATTGGCCGCGATGAATATAACCCAGAAAAATTACGTTACCATAGTATTATCATCATGACAGATGCTGATGTCGATGGCTCTCATATACGTACCTTATTACTGACTTTTTTCTACCGTCAAATGCCAGAAATTATGGAACGTGGCCATATATTTATTGCACAACCACCGCTATACAAAGTGAAGAAAGGTAAGCAAGAACGTTATATTAAAGATGATGAAGGCTTAACTGAATACTTAACAACTTTAGCGTTAGACAATGCTTCTATTCATGTTAACGAAGATGCTCCTGCTATTTCAGGTTTAGCGTTAGAACAGTTAGTTAATCAGTATCGTTCAACTATGGAAACTATTAAGCGTATTGCTAGACAGATCCCAAGCGACATTTTAGAGAAAATGATCTATTGTCAAAATATAGCTAAAGAAGATTTTACTGATCAAGCTAAAGTAGATGTATGGGCAAAAGATTTAATTACTCAACTTGAAGATCAAGATGGTAATGGATCAATTTATTCCGTTAGTGTAGAGCACAATACTGAACGCAATATTTACTACCCACAATTTATTGTTCGCAAACACGGAATAGATAAAGCTTATAGTTGTAGTTATGAGTTTACGCAGTCTAATGAATTTGCAGCTATTACCTCATTAAATGATGCTATCAATGGACTGATGGAAGAAGGGGCGTATGTTAAGCGTGGTGAAAAAGTCAAACCAATTACAAGCTTTGAAGAAGCACTTAACTGGTTAATGGCAGAATCTAAACGAGGTCAGTATATACAGCGTTATAAAGGGTTGGGTGAGATGAATCCTGAGCAGTTATGGGAAACTACTATGGATCCTGAAACGCGTCGTATGCTGCAAGTAACCATCGAAGATGCTATTGCTGCAGATCAATTATTTAATACTCTAATGGGTGACCATGTAGAACCACGCAGAAACTTTATTGAAGAGAATGCTTTAAAAGTTTCAAACTTAGACTTTTAAACAAAGGTTCGTGCGATCTCATAATTAGTGATCTCGTGTCTCTTATATGTGCTTTGAGATTCTATAATTAATGTACTAATTGATATTGTATGAACTTAAGAAGGCTGCTCTCCCAAGAGCAGCCTTTTTTATTGGCCAATCAACAGTTAAGTAAAATATGATAATGGTATATGTATTGTGTAAGTGATTGTTTTATTGGTAAAAAATAGAATCGTATTTTGTATGACGTAAATTTATAATGATTAGTTTGCAGGCCTGTGAACTCATCATGAGGAAATCAATAACTGAACCAACAATATAAATGTCAACATTAGAGCCATCAGATGCATAATTCGAGTACACTCCATTAAGTGTTACACTTGTTTGATCAATCCTATCCAGGTACCAATAAGAAGTTGCAGATTGCTTACTTTTGGGTATTTCTGTATTGTTTTCTACAGATAAGATATAGGAAGGTTATTTATATTGTCAGCATCTTATTCTTTAAGTTTTCGCAATAAAATTCCAGAAAACTTCTTTTGTATTTTTATATTTGTTATCTACTGTAAGGATGCTGCTGCAGATTCTAAATAGTCGAAATAGCCATTCATTAAAACGACAATATATTCTCCTTTAATTTTTTATTCCACTTTCTGCAAAGGCAGTAAAACTGAAAATCACACTTCGCTGGCAATTCCGCTGGTGCGGTGCATGGAACTCTGTAGTAAGCTGCATATATCCAGTTATTTTCGTCTTCATCTACTATGGTTCATATATAGTTTCTAGAGCATCCCGAAATAAAACACCACCAAAACCAACTGTTGTAAAATTAAAATTATTTGTCCTCTACCTTAATTGATTGAATACCGTAACAGTAAATATCAAATAAAGGTGCCGAATTAGGGGGGGTGAGGTTCTTTGATGTATTCCACATAATTTTTTATTGCTACTATAGAACTCTTGTCATCTATTTTTTCATAATTACCAAATGGACGACTGCTTTCTCCTCATAGAACGCATTGAATTATACTCGATTTATCAATGTCGCTTTAATCACTTGAGTTTTTGCCGTATGAATTATCATCTTTACATCCACTAATAAGAATTATTCATATCACTAAAAAAAGCTTGCTACTACACTATCTAAATTCTCTTTGTTAAAAGAGGTAGTGCATACTTTATTATTGAGACGACTTAAATTATTGATAATAAAGTTAAGTTTTTGCATGATTTTCCTTATTTAATATATTTACTTTATTAAGAAGTTTTTATTTCACTGTCTCTTGGTATAAGTTACGAAAGAATAGTAATAAGCGTCAGCTATAAGCATGAACAAAGTATCAGATAATCATCAGAATTATATCAGGTACATGTCATCTCTATATTTCGCCATTAATAACAGTATGTTAAGGTTTTAAAATAAAGGGCACTCATTTGACAATAATATTGATGTTTTTGATAGAATGTTGAAATAGATATAAGTGGCTTTACGTGAATTAATAGTTGTGTCGAAATGAAATACCAAATTAACGATGTTGTTTTTGATGATTTAAAAGGTCGTCTCATTATTGATGGTGAGGAAGTTCAACTAGGGTGTAAATCTCACAAACTTCTGTCTTATTTCATTCACCACAAAGACACATTAGTGACCCGTGATAATTTAATCGATAATGTTTGGCAACAAGATTATGTTTCAAGTGCAACGATTACAAACCAAATATTTGAATTAAGAAAACTCCTTAGAGATAATCCTAAACAACCGACATTTTTAAAAACGATGCCACAGTTAGGCTATGAGTTTATTGCATCCGTTAACCCAATTCATTCCAAAGAACATCCAGTTACTGCATCGGACTTTTCATCTAGCCAAAATATTGTCCACACAGCAATACAATCACCTTTACAAAAACGTTACCTCTTTCTTGGTGTAGGTTTTTTGTTAGTTTTTATTACCCTTTATCTTAATTCAGCCACTAAACGAGATAACTCCACCATAACATCCTTTAATTTGGTTCCCGTTACTCATGAAAAGGGTCAAGAGTGGTCGCCAGCACTCTCCCCAGATGGTAATTACTTGGCTTACACTCATCGTAAAAATGCTCAAAATTTTTGGCAAATTCATTTTAAATATATAGAAAGTAATACATCCGTTCGGTTAACTAATTTCCCAGTTGATCACTTTTCTCCAATTTGGTCACCCGATGGCAATACGCTATATTTCACCAAGGGCACAGATGACTATTGCAGTCTTTGGCAAGCTGATATTTCTTTAGGGTTTGATGCTGTAACGTATCAAGAAATAACCAACTGCGGTGACGTAAGTAGCATGAGCCCAATAGCCGTTGATAACCAAAACGAATGGCTTTATTTTTCAAAAGTAATCAATAAAACGCAATTTGTTATCACGCGATACAATCTCATCAATGGTAATGAAGAGCCTTTATCAATTCCCGGTAACATTGGTTTCGATGATTACAGTCTAGCCCTTTCCCCTGACAATCAGTGGCTAGCTTTTTTAAGGCGAACAAGTTCGATTAAGAACCAACTGGTATTACTAAACCTTCACACCAAAGATGTCGATATTTTAATTGATTTTTATCAAATACTATTAAGATTAAGTTGGCAAAGAGACAGCCGTTATATCTGGTTTATGAATGAAAAAAACCAATCAAATAGACTTAACATTTTTACCAAACAAATAGATAAAAACACTCAATTTCAACATAAGACACTAGCTCCTTATGTTAGCAATGAGAACAATTATATAGTCGATGGTGATTTTTTCTTGAGTGAAGTGATTTCGTTTGATTATGCATTACCTTCAAGTGATAACAACTATACTGTTGATATTTCATCGAGCTTTTCTGATTATGATCCTACCCCTAATAGTGACTTATCTGCCACTGCATTTACATCAATGCGCTCTGGAATCCAACAAATTTGGATAAAGGAAGCTGAAAAGTTAAAGCAATTAACACATTTTGATTTCCCGACTGTAGTTTCTGATAAACAGATCTCCCCATCGGATAAAAAAATACTTTTTTTGAAAAATAAAAAACTACATATTATTGATATTGATTCACAGCAAATAACCGCTCACTATCCAGAATTAAGAGCTCAAAGCCCAATCTGGTCATGTGACGGTAATTCTATTTTTGTTGTTTTTAAAGAAAAAAATAACCAAAATCTATATCGATTAAACTCTAACAGTTTAGCCAAAGAAAAACTTTTAAGTGATATAACGAATATCAAACAAGATTGCAGTAATCAAAAACTCTACGTGATGAAATCCTCACAAAGAAAGTTGTTTGAGTTCCTCCCTAGCACATTTGATTTAATAGAAACCGGCATCAAGGAAGAAATTACCTTTTCTCGCAATTGGGCTGTTCAAAATAACGAGTTTATTTTCCTAAAAGATAACAAATTGACAAAAACCTCACTGTTCACCTTGAATAAAAAAGCTATCAAATTACCTCTAGGTTCATTTAAATACTTTCAGCTTGCAAATAGCCGTATTTTTTTATCACGAAGGTTAATAAATGAAACTTCAATCAAACAAATAGTTGAGGTTAAATAGCGGAATATTGATATATTTCTGATAATATTTTCTTAAATATCACTTACTTTTCTTGTCACAATTAACGCGACAAGAGCAGCAAACAAGGGCTGATGGTTTAGGTTGCAAATAATTCTATTTGCGCTTCTAGTCTTATTTTAAACAACTCAGAGAAAAATCGGTGTCAGTGCAACAATTATACACATGTTTAATTGAGTTATTTGAAATATTATAGAGTAACTTATGATTAAAAATACTTTTTGAATAACTGCATTAATAGCCGCCGTGGGAGATTAATAAAGTATCATACTCAAAACTTGGTTTGCTATTATAAGCAAATTGTTTTTCTAGCTACCAATATAATGGCATCAACAATTAATTATTCAGCAAATTGGCGAATGGATTCGAAAAATAATGGTTCGGAAAATATTTAACGAAACCGTTCTGGTGCCGCAGGGTGTGAAATAATATTACTTGATAAACCAATTAATACATTACCTTTAAATAAACATATGGCAGGTTTCAGCCACACCCCCCCCTAAAAGGAAAGCGTTTTTGCTGATATCTTTCAAGTGTTATAATACGTAACTAATAGCTTTGCCGCAAATTGGAGGGCTGTAAATTAGGATTAGAAACGATATCCTAGACTAAAAAAAGGATAACTATCATCAGCATAAACATTGTAACTGATGCCTACTGAAAAACCTGAACGAGAATGTTCATTGAAAAAATATTTGTACCCTAAAGATATGCCGTAATCTAATTCACTTTTTGCTTCTAAATCATCAGTATAATAACTTCGACTATTGAGGGCACCATAGTACAAAGATACAGAGTTATTTTTATCTAAAAAATAGTTTATACCAGCCCCTAGCCCTACTTCAGATCCAGCTAGAGTAGATGCAGAGAATAGCCCTGCTGACATAAAAACATCTAAGTCATCCAGTTTAAATGGTAAATGGAATTGAGTTCCTAATCCCCCATATTCAACACCGACCCCAACATCTAGAAAGAAATCATTGAGTTTATTTGCTGAAACCAAACTGGAAAAGAACAGAGCTATAAATGTAAATGTGAAAATTAGTGTTTTCAATTGTTAAACCCTTTAGTGAAAATAATACATTAACGAAATCAAATATATACCTGTTTATTGATTATACTTTATTTAAAAAAGTACCGCTGAGAAGATTCTGATTATTTTTCATCAATATCATTTGCCTCAATGCTTACATGAGACGTGATAGTTACAACTGAAAAAATGGTAGCGATTGCGAGGGTTGATATGTGTTTTTGTAATTGCATGTCTACTGCTCCTAACTATTGAGAAATATGACTGGAAAAGTAAATTAAAATTTAGATAAAGTTATCAGAAAATAATCAGAAATTTCTCATTAATGCATTGATGATGTCAACCACCTGTTTAATAAAGGCTTCTTTAGGCTGTCTTCTTTATAAGAAAATACCGTATAGCTACCTCTCTAAAGTAGTGGTAAATAAAAAGAAGGTTGTTCGTTTAAGAATAACCTACTTTCAGTTATACACTGGTTTTTCTGAGTGTTATAAGGGCTAAGACTTTTTGTTGTGCAAAACAAGAAAGAGGTCTGTGGGTTTTATTTTTTCCCAACAACTAGCTAGTGTAACTTTAACCATATCAAGTTCAATATAATATCAAACAGCTAAGAAATATAGACAAAAGAGTTGTGTTTATTTTATGGTGCAACGTTTTGTTATTAATGAATAAATATAGTTCTTATATTTACCTGACAAAGTTCTGACAATTTCTGATATACAAATGATAATTCAATTTTGAGAGTAACCGATACTCTAGTCAGCTTTATTTTATAGCCAATACATGGCAGCCAATTTAAAGCTGATACGAGTAACAACTCAAGTAATAGTTACGAAATACCATATTAAATATGTAAATTGTTATTACACAGGGAAAAGGATGAAATTAACTAAATTATTATTACCTAGCGGGCTGCTAATATCAGCTTCAGTATTGTCATCAGCATTTACTACTGGTGATGCACTTAAATTGCTCTACAATGCTTTTTTTGGACAACAGACAGTATACTCAATGCTTTCTGACCCAGAAACTCTTTGGCCAATGGATGGTGGTTACGGGGCACCTCAATATCCAAATACTTATACTACTTATTACGAAGATGCAAGTTTATGGGTAGAACAAGGAAGATACAAATATGAACCAGCTATTGTTGACTTTTCAGGTAATAGTATTTCTTGGTCGGATTATCATGGGGCAACATGCCCTGATAGTTCAGCATATAAAGAAATGCCAATAACCAATGCATATCAAAACACAGCAGTCCTCCCAACAAACAAAGGTAAAAATTACATAATAAAATCATTGACACTTAATCAAAATGTTCCGTTTAGATTTACTGCAAGAAAGCATGGTGGGTTAACAGATTTACTATCTGATTCATTTTATTTTTGGAATTTTGGCGACGGAATGAGGAGGTTTAATAAGAAAGGTGATGATTATGATGCTGAACATGCCTATCCTTTTCTTGGGAATTATAAATTATCATCGATTGTGTATTCAGAAGAAATGAATTTAGGAATACAAATTACTGTTGGTTTAAATGGTGATTTCTCACTAGCAGATGATGACATAGGGTATGGCTTTATGGATATGCCTGATGTCACCTATTTAGAAGGGTGTGATGTTGTAGAAGTTAACGTTATTCCAAACAATGCTCCTTATGCATCTGCTAGCGCCTATTTGTCAAACTCTGGAACTCATGTCACATCATATAATTTGACCGGTCAATATTCGAGTGATCCTGATGGTAATCCTCTTACCTATTCTTGGACATATAATGGAAGTACACTAACTGGTGAATCAGTAACATTTCTATTTCCGACACCTGAAGACTTTACCGAGCAACATACCATCACATTAACTGTTACTGATGGTGATAAAAGTGATTCTACTAACAAAACCATTTCTGTTGAACCATATTGCTACAGCTGTAACGGACAATCACAACCATAAGGAATTAAAAGAATGAAAAAAACATCTACTCTAGTATTAACACTTACTTTACAGGTAATAGCTTTTAGTTCTTACGCAGTGCAAAGTGAAGTAAGTTTAGGCAAGAAAATTAAACAGCTTGAAAAAGAATTTAAATCAAACAATTATGAGAACATCGCAAAATATCATGGGATTATTAGTTTATGTAATTCGATTCCAGATGAAAAAAGTTTCGATGGATGGTTGGTACGTCACAGTACTGATGAAGATTTAAATATCGAGCATATTCAACAGCAAGTTGATGATTGTAAGAATGTAACTAAAAAAGGATATCGTACATTAGAAAGGCTATATAGAAAGTCATTAAAACATAATGTCAAAGAATCAAAATTAATATTGGCAAGTCACATACCATTTGTTTCACCTGAAAAAATATCGTGGTTGTTTGATTCTGCTTATTGGAGTACAGAAAGTGTAGAAATGCTAGCGAGAATATCTATAAAGCATAAAGAAGAGTTGTCTGGTGTTAAGCGTCTTTTCTGGCTTTCTATATCACAAGCAAGTTCTTTTTATCCTGAAGATTATCAATTGGCTTCAATTGAACTAAATTCTTCTATTGATTCAGAAAAATTGAAAGCTGTTAATGAATTGATTGCTAATTGGAATGGTGCATCAGAAGACGGTAAAAAAGAAATTATTATAAAGCTTGAATTAATTTAGTAGCCTATTCAGATTAATGATGAGTTGAGCTTATTAAGAACTGGCTTTATTCTTTACTGGCATTTGGAGGTAGTTGATTCTCCAAATGTCACGTATAAAATTGTAATGCTGTATTATGACAAGCTAATGTGTTTGGAAAACGGCGGTACAATTCTAATATCAAGCATTGGGAATTCCATATTTAGTGATCTTTTGGTTAAACGGGTGTTCAGAGTGTTTAATGTTTGGTTTAGCTCTGGTGTACAAGGCGATCTTAGAATGTATCAAAGGTACGTTCAACAAGCAGTTTACCTTATGGTGAAATAGCAAAGATAATCTTGACTCCTAACTCCCCACAGGGACGTTGA
>MAAB01042131.1_pt1 | contig 18508 bp, 18 predicted proteins | sample 1115991 | NCBI WGS metagenome assembly MAAB01 (sample SAMN04961124, study PRJNA320927) | seawater metagenome | isolation source: sample BD02T18 sea water enriched with oil for 18 days | place: USA:Gulf of Mexico | collected 2013-07-27
TTAATAAGCGAAGCCTGCGATATTGGCCCTTATGCCCGTTTACGCCCTGGCAGCCAATTAGAAAATGGCGCAAAAGTGGGTAACTTCTGTGAAGTGAAAAAGTCTGTCATCGGTGCAGGCAGTAAAGTGAATCACCTAAGCTATATTGGCGATGCCACAGTGGGTGAAAACGTCAACATCGGTGCCGGTACCATTACCTGTAATTATGATGGCGTGAATAAATTTAAGACCCAAATAGATGATGGTGCCTTCATCGGCTCTAACTCGTCTTTGGTGGCTCCGGTTGTCGTGGGTAAAGGCGCCACAGTTGCGGCAGGTTCAACCATTACCAAAGAAGTGGAAGTTAATAAACTTGCCGTTGCTCGTGGCAAGCAAGTGAATTTAAAGTGGCAACGACCAACTAAATCGTAATCTAGCCCACTAACCATTTAACAAATTTTAAGCGTCGAAAAGATTCGGCGTGATCAGTATCAGGGAATAAAAATAATGTGCGGAATTCTTGGCGGTATCGCCAAACGCGAAGTAAATGAAATCCTAATCGAAGGCCTACGTCGTCTTGAGTATCGTGGTTACGACAGTGCAGGTTTGGCTGTGTTAAGCGATGCGGGAAAAATTGAACGGTGTCGTCGCACCGGTAAGGTTATTGAATTAGAAAATGGTATAAAAGAAAACCCATTCGCGGGTAATCTAGGCATCGCCCATACACGCTGGGCTACCCATGGTAAACCTTCACAAGAAAACGCCCACCCGCATATGTCCGGTGAGCGCTTAGTGATTGTGCATAACGGCATCATTGAGAATCACGAACAATTAAGACACGAATTGCAAAATGAAGGTTACGAGTTTAAATCCCAAACCGACACTGAAGTGATTGTGCATTTACTGCATAAAAACCTGCAAAAAACCTCATCGCTTACCGATGCGGTTAAAGAGACCATTCAAAGCTTAGAGGGCGCTTATGCATTAGGTGCCATCAGTGCCGATCATCCAGGTGTATTAGTGGCTGCTCGACATGGTTCACCATTGGTGATTGGTGTGGGCAGTGGCGAACATTTTATTGCCTCTGACCAGTTAGCATTATTGCAAGTGACCGACCGTTTCATCTTCTTAAATGAAGGCGATGTGGCCGAACTCACCACTGATCATGTGCATGTATGGGACAAAGATAACAGCGAAGTTGTTCACGATGTAGCCGTATTTGAACACAAGATGGGCACAGCCGATAAAGGTGAATACCGTCACTACATGATGAAGGAAATATTTGAACAGCCAGATGTTATTCGTAATTGTTTAGAAGGGCGTATTAGTAATAATCGTCTGCTTGAGCAAGCATTTGGAATTAAAGCCAAAGAGATTTTTGATCAAACTAAAGCGGTGCAAATCATTGCCTGTGGTACCTCGTATCATTCAGGTTTAGTGGCCAAATACTGGATAGAATCCTTGGTGGGCATTCCATGCCAAATTGAAGTCGCCAGTGAGTATCGATATCGTAAAACGGTGGCTTTACCTAATAGCTTATTCATTACAATATCTCAGTCGGGTGAAACTGCTGATACTCTTGCGGCGTTACGTAAAGCTAAAGAAATAGGTTTCACTGCTAGTCTATCAATATGTAATGTGCCCGGTTCGTCTTTGGTACGTGAATCTGATTTGGCCATCATGACCAATGCAGGCCCGGAAATTGGTGTTGCTTCTACGAAAGCTTTTACCTCTCAGCTAGCCGTATTAATGTTATTAACCATCGCCCTAGGACGTCGCAATGGCATGGTACAACAGGTTGAAGAAGAAATAATCGCTGAGTTGTTAACAGTGCCTGAGCTCATTGAAAAAACATTACTGCTTGATGATGAAATTAAAAGTATGGCCAATGCCTTTGCTGAAAAGAATCATAGTTTGTTTTTAGGTCGTGGCGCGATGTACCCTATTGCTATGGAAGGTGCATTAAAGCTCAAAGAAATTTCTTACATACATGCCGAAGCCTATCCCGCAGGCGAACTTAAACACGGGCCATTAGCGTTGGTCGACAAAGACATGCCCATTGTTACAGTGGCGCCGCACAACGACATGTTAGACAAACTTAAGTCTAATTTGGAAGAAGTACGTGCCCGCGGTGGTGAGTTATTTGTATTTGCCGATCGACGTGCCAATGTTGTATCAGGAGAAGGTTTGCAGGTACTTAAGCTGCCAATCATCAGCGAACTCATTGAACCCATCATGTACATTATTCCGCTACAACTGTTCAGTTATCATGTGGCCATTCTTAAAGGCACAGATGTGGATCAGCCACGCAACTTGGCCAAATCAGTTACCGTAGAGTAGCAATGAAAAGCTTGTAACTGGAGTATGAAGAAGGCATCGCAAGATGCCTTTTTTTATGGCCATGGATGGCCTGTATCCTAAGAATGAAGGAGCAATTCGCAGGGTATGGCTATGGGTGGCCTATATCCTAAGAATGCAGGAGCCAATCACCGGATGTGGCCAAGGATGCGGTATGGGCGTCCAAGCTAAAACCTCTAAACAGGCTGTTATTGAACAAGACCAGTGATACAGGTTCCTAACAGCGAATTATGTTATCTATCCATATTGTTTACGTCCTCATAGCGAGTTGATCATATCGGTCACACAGCCTAGCTTAAGGATGCGAGTTTGACCTTTAACGTCATGGAATAGTGGCACGTTTAGCCTAAAGTATCTTGTTATGGTCACTGGTATAAATACACTATATTGCGAAGCACGTATGTTAGTTCCGCTATACGATTTATATGAGTTGAGATACATAAAGGGGTAGTGATATGAAAAATTTATTTAATGTAGCCGGAAAAGTTGCGGTGATTACCGGTGGCTCTCGCGGTATCGGTGCCATGATGGCACAAGGCCTATTGGAAAATGGCGCCAAAGTTTATATTACGGCGCGAAAAGAAGTGGAATTAAAAGCCGCTCAAGAAATGCTGGGCACCTTGGGTGAATGTATTGCCATTCGCTCGGATCTCTCTAGCCATGAAGGCGTTGTAGCTTTTGCAGATGAGATGAAAAAACGTGAAGAAAAAATTGATATACTGATTAATAATGCAGGAGCTTCTTGGGGCGCGCCTTTTGAAGAATTTAGCGAAGCTAATTGGGATAAGGTAATGGACTTAAATGTTAAATCGGTATTCTTTTTAACACAGCAGCTAGCCCCCGCTTTGAAAAAATCCGGTACAGATGAAGATCCCGCTCGTGTGATTAATATAGCCTCCGTTAATGGTTTTACTCATCCAGGCATGCAAACCTATTCTTACACTTCCAGTAAAGCGGCCGTGATTCACCTAACCAAACATTTAGCAGTAGATCTGGCACCCGATTACATCAATGTAAATGCCATAGCACCAGGGTTCTTCCCAAGTAACATGACTGCATTTTTGGCCAATAACAAAGAAGTCAGTGACAAGTTAACCGGTAATTTACCCCGTGGACGTATGGGTAATGCAGAGGATGCTGCTGGCGCCGCTATTTATTTGTCGTCTCGTGCAACAGCATGGATGACGGGTAATACCATTGTGCTAGATGGCGGCCAAGTGGCAGCGGCCGGATCCAAAGATGTTCCTCATTAACTAAGACTTATATATGGATCTAGCCTGGAGTTCTGATAAAGCTTTTTGTTTTATGAGATAATCAGGCTTGCTTTTTCATGTGAAAGATAAACTCAATGCCCGATACCGTTCTTGAAGACGACATTAAGATAGATTCAGATGGTCGCAAACAACGCACCAATGACACCCGCCAAAAAATTATAAAGGCGATGTTACAGTTGATTCTTGAAGGTAATATTACGCCTAATGCTGAGCAAGTCGCGGCTAAAGCTGAGGTGGGTCTGCGCACGGTGTTTCGTCGTTTTAATGAAATGGAAATACTATTTAGAGAACTGGCTGGCGAGATTCATCGCACTTTTATGCCTGAATTCAGTAAGCCTATATTAGGTGATACCTGGCAAGAAAAACTATTTGATGTGTTAGAGCGTAAAATGGTTATTTATGACAAAGTGCGGCCCTTTCGTAATGCAGCCTACTATCATATGCAAACATCTGACTACTTGCGTAATGATATTAAACGCTGGGACAAAGCTGAAAAAACGATATTAGAAATTGTTCTGCCCTTCCAAGAAAAAGATAATCGAGTCTTGTTTGGTGCGTTATCGGTGTGTTCAGGTTATAGCAGCTGGCATAGCCTTCACGTTGATCACGGTTTATCAAAGAAACAAACCTTAGAAGCGATTAAAACAATGGTTATGGCGTTAATAAAAGACCTATAGATGACAGACGTGTGTTTAAAATAGGGCGCTCTATGAGCGCCTTTTTTGTCTACGGCTTTATTATCAGCTCAAACCGTATTTTATACGAAAGCCAAAGCATTTTTCTCGTAACTTGGTTTGATGGTGGTGTAGGTCAGCCTGTTTTTGTAATTCTTTTTGTGAGTAGAGGGTATTCACTAAGCCCGCTTTTAAGTACCACATTGAGGGGTAGTGTGGCACTTAAATCGGGATGTTAAGGAAGGCAAAAACGAAGTGACAATTTAACTGGCTTTGGCCAATTTAACGGTCTCTGACTGGGTAATAGACGTGGGTATTGCTTTGGCCCTTTCAAACTTAAGTACCCCATCGTTTACACGACTAAAACGCAACATAATCATGTCCCATAAATAGTTTTGATGTAAACGCCAAGGCACTTTATTTCCTTGAGATGGCATTTGCTCTTGAGCACGATTTAAATAACCCGAATTCATGTCAATGAAAGGTGTATTGGCGACACCCTTCTTTTTAAGCGGTGTACATTTACGAGTCCTAGTTTTATCCATGTGGTTTATGACGCGACAAACATATTCGCTGATCAGGTCAGACTTTAGCGTCCACGAAGCATTGGTATAACCAAATACCAATCCCAAGTTAGGCAGGTTATCCAGCAATATGCCACGATATACCATGGAATCGGAAATCTTGAATGCTTGGCCATCTACTTTAATCGCAATGCCGCCCATCACCTTAAGATCCAAGCCAGTAGCACTTACCACAATATCAGCTTCTAAGGTGTCACCCGATTGTAATTGAATGCCCGTGCTCGTAAAGGTATCTATGGTGTCGGTGATAATCTCAGCCTGACCTTTCCTTAATACTTTAAACAAGTCACCACCAGGCGCGGCACATAGGCGTTCATCCCACGGATTGTACTTGGGTGTGAAGTGTTTGATATCTACATTTTCACCCAGTTGCTTTTTAGCAAAGCCGGTAATGGCGGCTCGGGCTTTTTCTGGAAAAGCTTTACAGTATTTATACTGCAACATAGTGCGCAAAACATTACGTGTGCGAGTTATGCGGTATACCCATTTATTAGGTAAATATTTTCGCAGTTTAATCGCAAGGGCTTCTTCTTTTGGCACGTTTGCCACATAAGTGGGACTGCGCTGTAACATCGTTACCGAGCCAGCTGTCTTAGCCAGTTCGGGTATCAATGTAATGGCAGTGGCGCCACTGCCAATCACAACTATTTTTTTGCCGCGGTAGTCTAAATCTTCTGGCCACTGCTGCGGGTGAATAAACTGACCTTGGTAATCTTCTTTACCTTTATACTCAGGTGTATAACCCTTATCGTAATTGTAATAACCGGTACAGCTTAGAAGGTAATTACACGTCATGCTGGAAGGTTTACCATCGATTAAAAGCTGCAGCGTCCATGTGGCGGTTTGACTACACCATTCAATAGATTCTACCTGGTGCTGATAACGAATTTTATCTTCCAGTGCATTCTCTTTAGCGGCTTCTTTGATGTAATTTAAAATCGAAGGGCCATCGGCGATAGATTGTTTATCTTTCCAAGGCTTAAAGTTATATCCAAGGGTAAACATATCGCTGTCGCTGCGAATACCAGGGTATTTAAATAAGTCCCAGGTACCACCCATGTTTTTGCGACTCTCTAGTATCGCAAGCGATTTACCGGGGCACTTTTTAGAGATATGGTATGCCGCACCTATGCCGGATAAACCAGCGCCAATAATTATAATATCTTGATATTCACGGTTCATGTAAGACCTCCTACAAAGCAATGCAGCCAAAACGATTTTCGGGTATCTATGATCAATACAAACTAATGGCGTGATCCATGCCACCTTATTTCGACGCATCATGGCAAAATAATTATGGCAAGTCTAGTGTCATTTGTTAGAAGAGCAGAATTGTTGAAAGCTAAAGGATATACGCTAAACAAAGCTCTCAGCTATAAAACTAGGCTGAGGCTTTTGTGAGGCAGGTTTTACAGCGATATTACGCTGCTTTTTTTACTTCGGGGCGAATTTTACTGTTATTGATTTTTTTAGCGGCCATGCCCATTACCTTAAAGTAAAGGCTTGGTACATAACGCTTCATTTTCCATACAAGCTTTTCTGGTTTGTGGGTAAGAATCATAAAACGGCCTTTGGCGGAGTCTTGATACACTTGTTTCGCAATATCGTCAGCACTGATTTTGGATTTAGCCATCATTTTAGATGCCACGGCCGTGCCATTGGCATTTGATGAACGCATGGTATCGGTAAGGTTAGTTTTGAAAAATGCCGGACAAAGTACTGATACCTTCACATTAAAAGGTGACAATTCGTTATACAGTGTCTCAGAAAGGGCCACCACGGCAGCCTTTGAAGTGTTATAGGCTGACATCCCCCCCATGTGGATTAATCCAGCCATACTGGCCACGTTAATTAAGTTGCCTTCACTTTTCTTTAAAAGCGGCGTGAAAAAATGGCAACCATTCACAACACCCAATACATTAATGTCCATGGTCCATTTGAAATCTTTTAATGATATAGCATCAATTTCACCGCTACTGGCAACACCTGCATTATTAATAAGGGTATCCAAGCCACCCCAACGTTTAGCAATAACGTTTAGCAGTTCTAACCATTGCGCCTCATTGGTGACGTCTAAGTGTTGGAAAAAAAATGAGCTGCCGTGTTGTTCGGTTAAGCGTTGTACTTGTTGCTCGCCTATTTCGTCTTGAATATCGGCAATGCACACGGCCCAGCCTTGGGCTGCGTAGTAATTTGCCATGGCCAAACCTAAACCGCTGGCACCACCGGTAATGAGTACTCGTTTCATAATCTGATCCCTTACATTGATTTTAGTCGTGATAAACGCAGCCAAACTACTGGCTTGCTTGTGGCATAGTCTGATGAGCACAGGCGTCATTGCACAGTGATTTCACCTGCCTAGGAATATCCAGACTAATAAAGTGGCTGGAGTGTTCGGTGTTAATTATTTTTAAAGCGCCGCGATGCTTTTGCGCCGTTTTTAACATTAATCGGCGGCTTAATACGGTGTCACGGGCGCCCAGTAAAATGTAGCCACTTTTCACATTATTCAATATGTGCATTCTGTTTTTCAGTGGCCATTCCAGCATATTTTCAATATTACGCTGCAACACATCGGCGCTCTTTGCGCAGGACAGCATGCCACTCAACAAGAACCCGTTTTCTTTATTTACTAAACCCATGCCTTTAATTGTTGATGTCGACAACGTTTTTTTAGACATGTAAAAAGCAATAAAAGGAAAAACATAAAGAATGATATTAGTTAATACTTTGTCGACTACCTTTGGGTATTGATGAGTTCTAGAGACAGTGGCTTCCGGTAAAATAGAGGCTTCTAAAATAACGTGGGCTTGTGCAAATAAATCTGGAGCTTGTTTAATCGCTTCAATCACTACGGCACCGCCGCGACTATGACCATGCAATACTAAATTAGAATGGCTGGCTAAATTTTTAACTGCCATGATTAAAACCGCCGCGTCATATTCGATAGTGTATTTGGCATAAGGGTTTGGTGTTTGCCAGCTGGCCGATTGGGTGGATCTATGCGTGTTAGGTAGGTGATACCCACAACTATTAATAAGTATAAGTTCATCATTTTTGTTGTGATGCACCTTACTAAAATAGCGCTGATCTTCTAACCAACCATGCATACACACTACAGTACGTTTAGGGGTACCAGTGGCACCACTGTCTGCCTGATAAGCCACGGCCGAGTGTCCAATCTGGTATAAGTCACCATCAAATTCTTGATGGTTTAGGGCCGTGGTTTTAGCGTTTTTGATGAAGTATCGTAATATATGGATCATCATTATTACGCACAGAATAATTACGCCGGTCTTTTGAAGTAGAGTCATATACGGTTCTCACTTATAAAATGTCACGCACAAAGTGTTAGTACTAGGTGAACTTAAATTAGGCCCAATATTGGCAGCGAGTCTTGGGTAGCAACGATATTAACTCAAACTTGTGGCGTTTATCGTGCCATTAAATAGTGTGAGTGAAACAAAGTCAATCTTGCAGCGATTTCCTGATAACACTAAGATCGCGTTTAAAAGACATAAACGCGTTCTATTTAAACATTATGGCTCAGCGGACCTTGTACCCTAACGCCGTTCATTTTACTGGTATATAATTGCAGTCTGTTGAATGCCCATAGATGCCTATATATGACTGCACAGCCTAAAAATATCGCCTTCTTTCGCCTGTCTGCATTAGGTGATGTGGTGCTTGCCATTCCTATGTTGCGTGCTCTGCAAAAAGCGTGGCCAGACTGTAAAATTACTTGGATTACCAGTACTCAGGTTTACCCGTTATTAGAAGGGTTGGAGGGCATTGAGTTTTTGGTGATTAACAAACCACAAAAAATCAAAGACTATCTGGCATTACGTAATCTGTTTAAACAGTACTCATTTGATATCTTAATTGCGGCTCAAGCCAGCTTCCGTACCAACCTAATTTACCCTCACATTAATGCTAAGCGAAAAATTGGCTTTGATAATGGCCGTGCCAAAGACTTACATTCATTTTTTGTGAACGAACAAATTGCTGCCAAAGACGAACACTTGGCCGAAGGTTTTATGGGTTTTGCTAGACATTTAGGCATAGATTCTCCCGCCTTTGACTGGCACCTGTCGGTCAGTGATGAAGATAAAAAATGGGCGAATCAGCAGCGCGCGGGTGCTAAAAAATACATCGCTATTAATGCGGCTGCCAGTAAAGCAGAGCGCACGTGGTCGGCGAAAAATTACAGCGATTTAATTATCGCGGCGGTAAAAAAGTATGACTGCCAGTTTGTACTAACCGGCGGTCCGGCAGCAGAAGAGGTGGCATTAGCCACACAAATAGAAACACTCAGCCGCAGCAATGTGACAAATTTAGTGGGTAAAACTAAGCACAAGCAAATAGCGGCCTTGTTGGGCGAAGTAGATTGCTTGATCGCCCCCGATACAGGCCCAGCCCATATTGCTGTGGCTATGCATACACCTGTAATAGGCCTATATGCGGTGGCCCGCTCAGGTTTATCTGGCCCCTATCAAACACCTAATTACACTGTAGATAAATACCCTGCAGCGGTTAACGCGTTTTTAGGTAAGGAATTCAAAGACGCACAATGGCACGAGCGGGTTCATCACAAAGACGCCATGGACTTAATTAAAGTGGAAGACGTACTGGCGCAATTAGATAAGGTATTTAAGGCGTAAAAAAGGGGAGCTTGGGCCCCCCATTCAAGTGCTCTTCTTAATATTATTATGATTTAGGCGGCACTTCAAAAATACGAATAGGTTGTTCGTCGTCATCCCTTATGGCTTTGCCCTCTGGGGTGACGCGGGTATCCAGTTCACTTGCGACCATTTCGTCATCTTTCATCACGCTTAAGTAACCACAAGCCACGCATTCGCGGGTTTCTATATCGTCTTCATTTTTATACATCACGAGTTTATCCATCTCGGAGCATTTGGGGCAAACGGCCCCTGCGATGAAGCGTTTAGTGGCTTTGAACATAAGAAATCACATGTACTAATTTAATGTTATTAATTATAAAGCTTTGCGTTCTCCCTGTCAGAGAAATCATGGATAAGTATGAATTATGTACATTTGAAATGAAGTTCCCTGAAATATAATAACCGGTAAGGTACTATATTTTATTTCTAGAATAGCTTAATAAGCAGGGATTTTCTGATGGATTTACAAGAAAGAGATGATTTAAGGGCTTTTCTCCATGGTTTATATGGCAGTCAAGTGGTTGGTTGGAATATGACAGATGAGGTCTTTAATATTGCTTTTAAGATGGTAAAAGAATCGTCAGGATGTTCAGACGCCATGGATTTAGTACCACGGCCCTTTCCTCTAGGAGCGACTCCAATAAAATGGTTAAAAAAAGAAGCAAGAAAAATATTTTTAAGAAAACTAAAGGCTAGAAAAGAGTATTATTCAACCTGCCTTACTTATATCAAAGCAAGTTATCGAACACATATATTTATGGCTGCTAGAGGGGCGTGAATTTAAAATACTATTTATTAAGGGTTCATTATGTTTTTTTCTAGATCAATGCTAACAATAGCGATATATCTGATAGTTAGCATAACTATGCAGGTTCAAGCGAAGACTTTATCACTATCGGGTACATTAAATATTGAAGTAGATCCACCGGAAGCGATACTGCACTCAGGATCAATGTTACTACTTAAATATAATGATTGGACTCTTTCTCATGAGGTAATAGACCCAAAAAATTATTTAGGTGCGGTCGATTTAACGGGTAATTTAAAGCCCTATATTCGATCTTTATTTGGATACAAAAATCAGCGTATTGCAGACTGGCTGCTTTACATTGCTAATAAACAAGAAAAAATATTAGGCTTAGATAAAGCTGATGCTGAACAATTTAATATAACTTCTTCAGAAGTATTGGCGATTTATAATCAAGGGCGAAACCAAGGTGAAATATTCATTTTAGAGGACCTACAAGTGCATAAAATAGACATTGTAGGGTCAAAAAAGTGGTTCGATAAGTTTTTAGATCAATTAAGAAGACTGTAAAATATCATTTTCAGTCTTCTTACCTGCTATAGGTAATTAAGCTAATTTTATACCGCTGTGACGTAACAGTGCATCCACTTCAGGTTTGCGACCACGGAAGTTCTCAAAAAGTTGCGCCGCGTCTAGTTCGCCGCCTCGGCTTAATATTTCGTCAAAGAATGACTGACCGGTTTCTTTATTAAAAATGCCTTCTTCTTCAAATCGGCTAAACGCATCCGCACTTAACACTTCGGCCCACTTATAGCTGTAATATCCAGCACTGTAGCCCCCTGCAAAAATGTGGCTAAAGCCATGCTGAAAGCGGTTAAACTCGGAACTTGGCACCACGCTTACTTGGGTCCGAACTTCATCTAAAACAGCCTGTATATCACGGGGATTTTTTTGGTCGTAGTTTAGGTGCAGCTTAAAATCGAACAATGAGAACTCAAGCTGACGGGCCATTTGCATGGCATTTTGAAAATGCTTAGCCGCCATCATTTTATCTAACAGCTCTTTAGGCAGTGGCTCGTTGGTGTCTACGTGACCACTAATGAAAGCCAAGGCCTCTGGTTGCCAGCACCAGTTTTCTAAAAATTGACTGGGTAGCTCAACTGCGTCCCAGGCCACGCCATTAATGCCGCTTACCGCAGCCGTACTGACTTGAGTGAGCATATGGTGAAGGCCATGGCCAAACTCGTGAAACAGGGTGGTGAGTTCGTTGTGGTTTAACAGGGCGGGCTGGTCGCCGACGGCCGCAGTAAAGTTACACACAAGGTAAGCGACTGGAATTTGCAATTCACCATTTTGTTTAAAGCGGCGTACACGACAATCGTCCATCCAAGCGCCTCCGCGTTTTTTCGCACGGGCATACATGTCTAAATAAAACTGCGCGATCACTTGGCCATCTTTAAGAATGCTAAATAACTTAACGTCTTCCTGATAAAGGTCCTGATCGCTAACCTCTTCAAATTGCACGCTGAACAAGCGCTGGGCTACTTCAAATAAACCTTCAAGTACTTTAGGGGCTGGTAAATAAGGGCGCACCTCTTCTTGGCTAATACTGAACAACTTAAGTTTAAGTTTCTCGGCGTAATAGTTAATATCCCAAGGATTTAAATTGGCTACGTCGTGTTCTTGCTTGGCAAATTCTTTAAGCTGGTTAAATTCTTGTTGAGCTTGTTCGCGACTCTTGTGGGATAAGTCTTCTAAAAATGAAATAACGTGCTCAGGGGATTCAGCCATTTTGGTGGCTAAGCTGTACTGGGCAAAATTATCAAACCCTAATACGTTGGCCAATTCATGCCGTAAGGCTAAGATTTCCTGCATATTGTCACTGTTATCAAACTCACCAGCATCCGGCCCTAAATCAGAGGCGCGAGTGCTAAAAGCGGTATACATTTCCTGACGCAAAGCACTGTTGTCGCAATAGGTCATGATGGGCAGATAACATGGGAAGTCTAGGGTTAGTAAAAACCCCTCTTTATCTTGCGCTTGTGCAGATTGGGTGAAACCGGCTAAAGACGACTCAGGTACGCCTGTTAATTCAGATGCTTCGGTGATGAGCTTGGACCATTTGTTGGTGGCATCTAAAACGTTTTCACTGAATTTACTGGCAAGCTTACTTAAGCGTGACTTAATTTCACCGTAGCGCTTTTTTTGATCATCTTTTAAATCAACCCCAGCTAAGTGAAATTCCCTAAGGGCATTATTAATAGATTTTTGTTGGGCAAGGTCTAGTTGTGCAAATTCTGAACTGTCTTTTATTTTTTGATAGGCTAATTGTAAATCTTTATTTTGACCTACCTGAGTGCCATAGGCTGATAACTTTGGCAGGCAGCTGTTGTACACTTCACGTAATTCGTCGCTGTTCATGACTCCGTTAAGGTGCCCCACAGGCGACCATGCTTTGCTGAGGGTATCGTCCAGTTCTTCTAAAGGTGCAATGAGGGAGGCCCAGGTAGGCTTCTCTTGCTGAGTTAACTCTTCAATTGCATTAAGGTTGTCTTGTAGATGCTGCGTAATGGCCGCCTCTATTTGATCTATAACCACCTCTTTAAAAACCGGTAACGCTTGAGGTTCATACAGGGTATTGCGTGGTACATTGGTCATAGTTAAAACCTAAAAAGCATTAGTATTAAGAGCGCTTCTATTAACGAATTACAGCCTCTGCGTGACTTTACGTCCAGCCCATACTCGGCGTTGGACTTCCTTGAAAGGCAATGAGCATTTCTACGGAAATCCGCCTTGATTATGAACTGGACGTAAAGCCAGAGGCTACAATTAGTTAATAGAGGCGCCCTTTACTATATGGTTGGGTCGTAAAATAAAAAATCAAGCGTGCAATCAATACGTGAAAGGGAAAATAATGAGCACACACATAAGAAGCTTTAAAGGGATGACACCTAAGCTCGCAAAAGGGGTGTTTGTGGATGTTACCGCGACGGTTATTGGGGATGTGGAGTTAGGCGAAGATTGTTCTGTATGGCCCAATACTGTCATTCGCGGTGACATGCACAAAATAAGAATTGGCCAGCATTGCAGCTTACAAGATACCAGTGTTTTGCACATTACCCATGCCAGTGATTATAACCCAGGGGGTTATCCATTAATTTTAGGTGATGAGGTGACGGTGGGTCACATGGCCATGCTGCATGGTTGCACCATTGGTAACCAAGTTTTAATTGGAATGCAGGCCATGGTGATGGATGGCGTGATAATAGAAGATCAAGTGGTTTTAGGGGCTGGCAGCTTAGTACCACCAGGAAAAACCTTAAAAAGTGGTCATCTATATGTAGGGCGACCCGCGAAATTAGTGCGTAAACTTAATGAGAAAGAGTTGAATTACTTCTCCTATACTGCGGGAAATTATGTAAAACTTAAAAATGAGCATTTATCCGAACAATAACTCGTCAAAAGCGCAGGATGCGTGTCCAGTTTCACAGTAACTGGTATCTTAGTCTGATTTAATTAGACTCGTACTTTGGTATTGTTCGCAACGATTTTTCGCCATTGTTCAGGGATGAACCATGCAAAATAGTTTTATATTGATACTACTCTTGGCTGTTTTATTAATGCCAAGTTTGCTTTATGCCAAACAGGCTTTTCCTCAGCTGGCATTAGCTAAACATTTTAAAGATAGCCTCATGACGCACCCTTTTTGGGTGAGTGAAAAATTAGATGGCATTCGTTGTTATTGGGATGGCCAAAAGTTATTCACTCGTAGCGGTCGCTTGATACACGCCCCCACTTGGTTTTTAAATAATATACCAAGCACTGCCATGGATGGTGAGTTGTGGATTAAACGTGGCAGCTACCAGCCTTTAAGCCGAATCGTCTTGGACAAAAAGCCAGATGAAAAACTATGGCGCCAAGTGAGTTTCCAAGTGTTTGATCTACCCCAAAGCCCTGCCCCTTTTGAACTTCGCCAGCAACAACTACAAACCCTTATATCCAGTAGTGGTGCTAAAAATGTGGCTTGGGTCAAGCAGAAAAAGATGCACAGTTTAGCGAATATTAAAGCCCGTCTGCAGGAGGTTTCTAAAAATGGTGGCGAAGGCTTAATGTTAAGAGTGCCTTCAAGTTTGTATGAAGCAGGTCGCAGCAGCAATTTGTTGAAAATGAAACTGCGCCAAGATGCCGAAGCAATTGTAATTGCCTATCAAGCGGGCCGAGGTAAATACGAAAATATGATGGGCGCTATCTGGGTTGAAATGAGTAATGGACAGTTATTCAAAATAGGCACAGGTTTTACCAATCTAGAACGACAGTCTCCGCCGCCTATCGGCAGTGAAATCACCTATAGTTATCAAGGGGATACTGAAAAAGGGTTACCTAGGTTTGCAAGTTATTTACGGGCCAAACAAGTTGAATAGTTTTATAAAACTTGGCTGAAATGAGTAACACGTAAATTTTTAAAATAAGCTCAATTTTCACTAATCTAGAACGACAACCTCCGATGCCTTTCGCTTGTGAAATTACCTATGGTTATTCGAGCTACTTTGAAAAAGGTTATCCCTATGTGCAAGTTATCTGCGGGGCAAAAAAGTAGAATAATGTACTCTTTTTTAAATGGCCCACTCAATCCCGCTAGATTTAGATAGGCATGGCCAGTCTTGCCAAATAGTGGTTAGGTTTCCTTTTTCCGCTGCGACATAATTTCTAAAACGTTCGCTGTCGTATTCATGTTCACTACTCATCATGTTATTAACGGTTTGATGTACTAATTCATCTAATTCGTTAGCCAGTTTTTCACCTACTAATTGATGGGCTACCACATTCGCTAAAGTCATGTCCCATGGAATTAAGGGTATGCCCACAGCGCTAATATAGCGGTCGTTAACCTCTTCAAAAAGTCGGTGTGCCAAATAAGATTCATCCATTAATGCCATGAGCCCTAAGTGCTTATGAGGAAGTAATGGTGGCGTGATGAAATATTCTTCGGCGACCTTTAAAAATGGGAATACATGACTCTCTATGCCAGATACTTGCGCGGCTTGTTTGAGTGCGAGTAAAAACTCGGGAACATGAGATATATATTGACGCGCAAAATCCTCTAACGATTCAAGTTCATTATTTTGTTGTAAGCAGAGGTGATTAGGAAGCTCACTAATAATGCCCCTTAAATGACGCTGTAGGCGATGTGTTTTATCTTCATGTGTTATGGCGTTATCGATAATGGAGCGTAGGGTGCTGACTCGCATGGTAACTCTCCTTGAACCACTGCTAGCGCATAGTAGCAGTGTAGATATTGTTATATTTATAGATGTTCGGGACCCAATTAAATTACGCAAAAATACACATTCACTCAATAAATAACTTTGTTTTTTTAGAAGATTAAATCATAAAAAAAACACCTTAATTCGATTTGATTTTTAGTGATGTACCAACCCAATAAGCCTAGTACAGACCTAGCTAAATGCCATTTTTTGATAAGAAAAAAGAAGAAAATGTGCGCTAGTGAGCATTAACCCTTAGGGTTGAGGGCAATTTGAACAATTGCCATAAAGCGCGACCAATTAGAAAAGCAAAGAAGGCAAACCAGAGTCCGTGCAGCGACCAATCTTGCAAAAAATACTGCAAAGGCAGAAATAAAATAAACACTGAAAATAAAATGCTGTTGCGCATTTCTTTGGCAGCCGCAAGGCCAATATAAATACCATCTAACCAATAACAAGCAAACCCGGCCAAGGGTAAAAATATTAACCAGTAAATAAGTTCGTCTAACAATGCAACAACGTCTACTTGGCTGGTGAGAAGAGCCAGTATAGGGTCGTGAAATAACGCGAGAATAATTGTAAACAATAAGGCGCACAGCAAAGACCATAACCCGCTAATGGCGATGATTTTTTTAACCAAAATTGTGTCGGATGCCCCATAGGCTTTGCCCACCATGGATTCAGATGCCAGTGCAAAACCATCTAAGGCATTACTGATAAAAATGAGTAAGTTGAATAAGATAGCATTGGCGCTTAATAATGCCGCGCTGGTTTGTGCGCCCACACTCATAAAATAGGCAAAAGTAAAAAGAAGAAAAAAAGTACGAATAAAAAGCTGAAAATTAAGGTTTAAAAACCCGTGAAAGTGCGCTTTAAGAAAACGTAATCCGTACCAAGTAAAAATAGTATGACGCGCAAAATACAACGCTATACACATTTGAAATGCTTCGCTTATGTTGCTGGCATAAGCCACACCACTGCTGTTTAAATTAAAATGATAAACAAACACATAATCCAATATTCCATTTAATAAGTTGGTACTTACCAACAAAATTAGGGTGACTTTAGTTTTACCTAAGCCAATAAAGTAACCCAAAAATGCATAATTAATTAGGGTGATAGGTGCAAAGTAAAACCGTATTTGTAAATACTCTTGTGCCAACGGCGCAATGTCATCCACCGCGGACGTTAAAGTCAGCATGATTGTAATTAAGAGTGGAGATATAACCAGCAGCACTAAACCTAAGACACCTGCCAGCAGTAAGGCGCAGTGGAGTATGGCCACTTCATCTGTTTGGCGGTAATCATAGATCTTTTTTAGTGCGCGCTTGTCTATAATCTTGCCGCTATTTTGAGCAATGAGGGCCGTGGTGCCCATGCGTAAAAAGGCAAAACTCCACAATACAAAGACAAATAGGCTGGCCCCCATAGCAACCGCTGCCAGAAAACGATTATCACTGAGGTGGCCTAAAATAGCGGTGTCCACTAAACCCAACAATGGTAGGGATATGTTGCTCACCATAATGGGCAAAGCTAAACGCCATAGATTTTGGTGAAGGTCTTTTTGAGCAAGCCAGTGGGCAATCAATTAAAAAATCCGTATGGTGAACAGTTAATAAATATGCCCACAGTTCTATATTTAAAAGGTGACATTATGTTTAGGTTAATTTTCATTGCCGTATTATTTGTGGCGGGCTGTAGTAGTCCAGTGCCAGAAACCTATCAACCTTTACCCAGCGCCATCAGCATAGAGGACTTCTCTTTGTATAATCAAGATGCCGCTACCATTCAAAACGAGGCTCTTGAGGGTCATTGGACCTTGCTGTTTTTTGGTTATACTTTCTGCCCTGATGTGTGCCCCACAACATTAGCTGAATTAAACCAGGTAGCTGCTAAGGTTAAGAACGATGCTTTTCAAGTGGTATTAGTGTCGGTGGACCCTGAGCGGGATACCAGTGCCAAGCTAAAAGATTATATCCATTATTTTAACCCTAAGTTTCAGGCTTGGAGTGGAGAGCTTAGCCAGGTTGAAAGCCTTGCCCGCCAACTTCATATTTTCTTTCAAAAGCAGCCTTACCAAGACAGCTATTTAATGGATCACAGTTCACAAATTGTGTTAATTAACCCTCAAGGCCAGTATGAGGGTTTCTTTACGGCGCCATTAAGCGTTAAAGACATGGCATTGCTGATTAATAGTAAAAGTTAATGACGAACAAAAAAACGATAACTGCTTTGGCTAATTAAAAAGAAAAGCGCACTGGCCAGTACAATACTGGGGCCTGCCGGTGTATCAAATTGATAAGACAACCCTAAACCCACGACTACGGCGAGCATACTAATGAAGGTGGCCAGCACGGCCATTTGCTTAGGTCCTTTACTAAAAGGTCGTGCGGCTGCCGCTGGGATAATCAGCATAGCGGTAATCAGTAATACTCCCACTAACTTCATGGCGCTGGCAATCACCACGGCCAGCAATACCATGAACATTAATCTTAGTTTAGCCACTGGGTAGCCTTCTACTTGTGCTAATTCTTCGCTTACGCTGGCGGCCAATAACCCGCGCCACATACGCGACAAAACCAATAGTACCAGCGCACTGCCGATGGCCATGATGATTAAATCTTCACGATTTACTGCCAGTAAGTCGCCAAATAAATAGGCGTTTAAATCAATGCGCACATTCTCTAGTTGGCTTAAGGTCACTAAGCCGCCGGCGAGCGTGGTATGGGCCATTAAACCCAATAACGTATCGCTGGGAATAAAGTGTTGTCGTTGTAGACTGGCTAAAATTAACGCCACAAAGACCGCGCACAAAATAATGGCCAAATTAAGATTCACATCAAATACAAACCCCAGTGTCACGCCTAATAAGGCACTGTGAGCGAGCGTGTCGCCAAAGTACGCCATGCGTCGCCACACGATAAACGAGCCTAAAGGCCCACTCA